>MTKW01006819.1_pt1 | contig 25847 bp, 24 predicted proteins | sample 1042761 | NCBI WGS metagenome assembly MTKW01 (sample SAMN06205366, study PRJNA360243) | anaerobic digester metagenome | biome: Wastewater treatment plant; feature: Anaerobic digester sludge; material: sludge; isolation source: anaerobic digester fed with sludge from wastewater treatment plant ...
GATTTCGAGTCGTGCGCCTTCAACCGGACTCGGCCATCTCTCCAATATATTTGATTTACATTATAGCCTATTACCCTTGTTTTTTGCGTTTACTTTCAAGATATCTATGCTGCCCTTCGGCAAATAAGGTTTTCTCCTCTTCTGTTTCCGGGATTATTACTGGTACCTCGGTGGGTTTGCTCTGTTCATCTAAAGATACAATGGTAAAATAACCGCTGGCTACCCTTTCCCGCTTTTGTTCACTAAGTAAGTCCTCTACCTCGGCAATTACCTTAACCACTAAGGAAGATTTACCTGTAAATATTATCTGTGAAGTACAAATTAGAAAATCGCCCACATAGACAGGCCTAATAAACTCCAAATCGTTCACCCGTGCCGTCAACATATTTTTTCTTGTATGTCTGGCCACGGCCACTCCAGCAGCATTATCCATCAATCTGAATATCTCGGCTGCATGTATCGTGCCTGCCTGGTTAGTCTGATTGCTGACCATGATCTGACTGAGTTCTGAACGTGATTCTCTGACTGTCTTAGCTCTCACTGTCTGGTTACTCCCCATATCATTATCTTAACGCCGTTGTTGGAAAAATTCCTGTAATAACGCTGTTGACTCTGCTGCTAGGACACCACTGGTAATCTTAACCTCATGATTAAACCCAGGAAACTGTAGGATATTCAAGAGGCTCCCGGCGCAACCACCCTTAGGATCATCTGCACCATATACTAGACGCTCAATCCTACTTTGCAACAAAGCTCCCGCACACATGGGGCAAGGCTCTAAGGTTACATAAAGAGTACAGCCACTAAGTCGCCAACCACCTTTATTAGCAGCTGCTTCCCGTAAGGCCAAAAGCTCGGCATGGGCTGTCGGATCATGTAACAGTTCCCGTTGATTGTGGCCCCGGCCGATTATATTATCACCGTCTACTACCACAGCTCCTACTGGAACTTCTCCTATTGCAAAAGCTAATTCTGCCTCTTTTATGGCTTCCCGCATAAATTCCTCGTGATTCATATAATACCCCTAAAATATTTGTGCTCGAATCTGCGGTAATCGAGTCCATTGTATTTTTATTAACAATAATAAAATGGTGCGCCCAGGAGGACTCGAACCTCCGCAAGACGCGGATTAGGAATCCGCCGCTCTATCCACCTGAGCTATGGGCGCATTTAATACATTAAGAAGCAAAAAGGCCGCCACTGGTGACTTTTTACCAGCAACCAGTAACCGCCCAATATTAAGCTATTTAATGGCGTGCCCGGCAGGATTCGAACCTGCGACCCTCTGATTCGTAGTCAGATACTCTATCCAGCTGAGCTACGGGCACGTATTGTAGTGGCGGAGAGAGAGGGATTCGAACCCTCGATACAGGTTTACCCCGTATAATCGCTTAGCAGGCGACCGCCTTCAGCCGACTCGGCCATCTCTCCAAATAAACTGCAATAATTATTATATACTTTTTAGAGATAAAAAGTCAAATACTACTTTATGCCAATGATACTAATTAGATTGTAATTTTAAATACAGCTACTAGCCGATATTTGTTCATTCAATAACAACTAGTTTACACCGAAATCGCTGTAAATACAAGGCTTCTAAATTGACATTGTATTTAATAATTGATATAATCCAATAAATTAAATAATTGCGGGGGAACTCTTACGAGTTGAGAAGGTAAAACCTGACCCTTTGAACCTGTCAGTTAATACTGGTGTAGGGAAGCAATTCTGTAAAACTAAATGTAGTTAGTGCTTTTCCTCCAGAGAAAAGCACTTTTTTATTGTAAATACTATAGCAACAAACATTCCTTAATCTAGCATATGGAGTATGCTCTCTAACAAAAATAATAAAGCATGACATAATAGAGGAAGGCGATGAAAATGACTACTAAGACAGACATTCAGAATCAAATAATTAAGGCAGTTGAAGAGGTGAAGCGAACAAACCCCATGGCTGGGTCAATTACCAACACTGTAACCATTAACTTTGTAGCAAATGCCCAAATTGCCGTTGGCGGCTCAGCCGCTATGGTTTATCTGCCTGATGAGGGAGAGTTTCTAGCTCAAGCAGGTGGTGCCACTTATATAAATGTCGGTACTCTTATGCCCGTCTATGAACAAACCTTGCCACAGACCGCTAAGGTGTTACATGATACAGGGAAGCCTTGGGTTCTTGATCCAGTGGCAATCGGTATTGGTTCCCTAAGAACTAAGTTGTTAATGGAGTTTAAAAAATTCAAGCCCAGCGTGATCAGAGGTAATGCCTCGGAAATTATTGCTCTGGCAGGTTTGTGGCATTTAGAAGGAGGTACAAAGGAATCAAAGGCTCGGGGAGTTGATTCTACTGATTCTGTATCGAAGGCTAGAACTGCTGCTATCTCCTTAGCAAAATGGACTGGCGGAGCCGTAGCCGTCTCTGGCGAGACAGATTTAGTTACAGACGGTTCAATAGTAGTTCGCTCCTTTGGCGGATCTCACTTTATGGAGAAAATTACTGGCTCAGGCTGTGCCTTAGGTGGAGTTGTTGCTATTTATGCCACAAGTTCTACACCGTTTATCGCAGCTCTCACTGCCACTTCAGTATTCAATGTGGCAGGAAGTAAAGCCGCTCGTAAGGTCGAGGGGCCTGGTAGTTTTCAAGTTGAGTTTCTTAACGAGTTATATAAAGCAACGGCAGAGGATATAGCAAATAATCCATTCGAGCTAGAGGAGGCATAATGATGAATACACTAGTAGCCGTATCAATCGCTCCAGTAGGAGTAGGGGACGAGCTTGTCAAGGATGTCGCTGAGGTAATTAAAATAATTCGTGATTCTGGCTTACCAAATCGAACTACTGCTATGTTCACAGAAATCGAAGGCGAGTGGGACGAAGTGATGAAGGTTATAAAGGAAGCGACCTTTGTACTTGCTAACAAAGGTATTCGTACAGAAGTTGTTATGAAAGCAGATATACGCCCAGGATTTACTAATATGATTAATTCAAAAGTCGAAAAAGTAAATGCAGCTTTAGGAGGATAATATGGTAGCTAGAAAAAAACTTGACATTTCAGCATATTTTGTTGTAGGACCTGAAAATACAAAGGGGCGTCCTGTTACCCCAATCATTAAAGATGCTGTAGAGGCAGGATTTACCTGTGTGCAAATCCGTTCCAAGATAGCCTCGGCTCGTGAATTAATTGAACTAACTGGACAAGCTTCTCAAGTTATTGCTGAAACAGGCAAAACAGATGAAGTCACTTTGTTGGTAGATGATCGCTTAGACGTTGTTTTGGCAGCTAGGGAACAAGGAATTAAAGTCGACGGTATCCATGTGGGGCAAGCAGATATTCCTGTTGATGTTTGCCGAAAATATCTTGGTGAAGATTCAATCATCGGCTTATCCGCCAGAACCCATGATTTATTCGAATATATCAAAACTACTGACGTCAGTCTAATCGACTATTTCGGTGCCGGCCCGTTACGGGAAACATCGACAAAACCTGACTGCGGACTGGGGTTGGATGGAAAAATAGTTACCAGAAGTTTCGCTGAAATTGCAAAACTGGCTGAGCTTAGTCCAATTCCTGTAGTAATCGGTGGTGGTGTTAAGCTTGCTGATATACCCCAGCTTGCAAAAACCGGCGTGGACGGATTTTTTGTTGTTAGTGCAGTATCAGAAGCAGATGAACCGAAGGCAGAAGCCTCTAAACTTGTGGAGGCATGGAATTCTTCGAAATCTAAAAATGAATAAAAGGGTAAGCGTTCGAATCCACTTGCCCCCTACGATAACAAAAACCTGCTATTTTACATAGCAGGTTACATTATCTTTATGGCGGAGGGGGTGGGATTCGAACCCACGGAAGGCGTACACCTTCAACGGTTTTCAAGACCGCCTCCTTCAACCGCTCGGACACCCCTCCAAATATGAGGCTTAGACTAGCTAAGCCTTATTAATACTAGAAATATAGGGCCTGCTGTTACCGGCAGGCAACTTTTAATATAGCATGACTTACGGGATTATGTCAACAGTCTACTTTTGGCAACCATTACTGTTTTCTACAGTAATCCGCTCTATCCCACCTAGATAAGGTCTCAATACTTGCGGAATAGTTATACTGCCATCCTCTTCTTGATAATTTTCCAGGATAGCCGCTGTTGTCCGTCCTATAGCCAATCCAGAGCCGTTTAGTGTATGAACGAATTCTGGTTTACCCTTTTCTTTAGGGCGATAACGGATATTGGCTCGGCGGGCTTGGTAATCCTCAAAGTTACTGCAGGATGAAATCTCTCGATAGGTCTCGAAACTCGGGAGCCATACCTCCAGATCATATGTCTTAGCAGCAGAAAATCCTAGATCACCTGTGCTTAAACTAACTACCCGATAAGGAAGTTCTAAAAGCTGTAGGACCTTTTCGGCATTATTTGTTAGCTTCTCTAACTCCTCGTAAGAATTACTGGGATGGGTAAATTTCACCAACTCAACCTTGTTAAACTGGTGCTGCCGAATTAGACCTCTAGTATCCCGTCCCGCAGAGCCGGCTTCGGCTCTAAAACAAGCTGAATAAGCTGTATAATAAAGCGGTAACTCTTCTTCAGCCAAAATTTCGTCCCGATAGTAGTTAGTAACTGGTACCTCTGCAGTAGGGATCAGGTAATACTCAGAATTATCTAGATGAAACATATCTTCGGCAAACTTCGGCAATTGCCCGGTGCCAATCATACTATCCCGGTTTACAATATAAGGGGGTAGCAATTCCACATAACCATGCTCCTGGGTATGCAGATCCAGCATAAAGCTGATTAAAGCTCTTTCTAATCTGGCCCCTAGCCCACGATAAAAAGTGAATCTTGCTCCTGTTACCTTAGCTGCCCGTTCGAAATCCAAAATATTTAGTTTTTCGCTAAGATCCCAATGGGCTTTGACAGGAAAAGCAAATTTCCTAGGTTCTCCCCAGCGGCGCTCTTCCCTGTTATCACTTTCATCGGCGCCTATGGGAACTGTTTCATGTGGAACATTTGGAATAGACAGCACTATGGCCTGTAATTGCTCTTCGATTTGTCGGATTTCTTCGTCATGATTCTTGATCTGTTGAGAAACCTCGCGCATTTCTAGCACTAAGTCTTCACAGTCCTGGCCAGCCTTTTTCATTTTACCGACTTCTTCAGAAACTGTGTTGCGTTTACCTTTTAATTGTTCTGTTACCACCAGTTTTTTACGACGTTCTTCGTCAACTTTAAGGAATTCGTCAACAAGATCTGTCTGGCCGTTTCTCCGTATAAGACTTTCTTTTACGGTTTCGGGATTACTGCGAATAAATTTAATGTCCAGCACAGAAGATCCTCCTTTCTCTAAAACAGCCTAAAAGGCTACACAGGTCGCTGTTAGACAACCAGGCAAGGCTGTGATTTTTTCCATTACCTTTTCGTCAACTTCATGATCTACAGTTAGAATCATCATCGCCTTACCACCAACCTCTGAGCGATTTAGCTGCATTCCTGCGATATTGATATCATGATCACCTAAAATTGTTCCCACATTGCCGACCATCTTAGGCCGATCGTTATGGGTCATAATTACCAGGTAGCCTGTAGGTTGAATATCCAAGGCGAATTCGTCGATCCGCAAAATACGTGGTTCGTTATTTTTGAAGACTGTTGCATCAATGGAACGACTCCAATCCTTACCCTTGAAGTTAACACAAATCTGATTGGTATAATCCTCAGAATCAACGGTTTTAATCTCGTTAACTTTAATACCTCTGGATTTGGCAACAATCGGTGCATTAACATAATTAATATTATCATGCAGGAAAGGACGCAACATCCCTTTCAAAAAGGTATTTGTCAGGGACTTTGTCTCTTTGTTAGCCAATTCTCCCATGTATTTAATCTCAATAGTATCAACAGGCCCTTCAGCTAAGCTGGCCGAAAGTTTACCTAATCTTTCGATTAAATCCATATAAGGTTTCATTGTTTCTATTTGTTCAGGCTTAATGAATGGGATGTTAACAGCACTCTGAGCAGGCTCACCCTTTAAGACCCGAATCATTTCATGGGCTACATCAATTGCCACATTGACTTGAGCTTCTGTAGTGGAAGCACCTAGATGTGGTGTTACTACAACTTCCGGCAAAGTAAAGAGTGGACTCTCTGTCTGAGGTTCTTTTTCAAAAACATCAATAGCTGCACCGGCAACTTTTTTGCTCACAATTGCATCATAAAGATCATTTTCGTCAATTAGTCCACCCCGAGCTACGTTAATGATCCTAACCCCATCTTTCATCATCGCAAATTGTTCTTTGGTCACCATATGTCTGGTTTCACTATTGAGGGGCATATGGAAAGAGATATAGTCACTTTCCTGATAAATTTTCTCCTTTGTGGCCATCTCTACGCCGGCTTGTTTGGCAACTTCTTCAGGCAGAAATGGATCATAAACTAGGATATTCATGCCCATAGCTTTGCAGATTTTACCAACATGGGAGCCAATTTTACCAAAGCCCATGATCCCCAGAGTCTTGTTACGCATTTCTACACCAGTGTATTTGGACCGATCCCATTTACCTTGACGCAAAGACTGATCAGCTTGAGGAATATTTCTCGAGAGAGCTAACATCATCCCTACTGTTAATTCCGCAGCAGACACAGTGTTACCGTCGGGAGTATTGACTACTACAATACCTTTTTTAGTAGCATAATCAACATCAATGTTGTCAATACCTACTCCTGCTCGGCCTATAACTTTCAGTTGTGTAGCACTATCCATGATCTTTTGTGTAATCTTTGTTGAGCTGCGCACTACCATACCATGATATTCTGCAGCAATTGCGCAAATCTCATCCTCTGTTTGATTAAGCTTAACATCAACCTCTAATCCTGGCTCTGCTTGGAATACTGCCAAGCCTTTTTCTGACAGTTTGTCACAAACCAATACTTTCATTGTTCTTACTCCTTTCTTATCTTCCCGCTTATCTTTTGGACATAGTTTTTCTTCACTGGGATAAATTAAGATTAAAAAACCCTCGTACCTGACCTATAAAATCAGGGACGAGGGTTTATTCCCGTGTTGCCACCCAGCTTGGCATCGTATTAATCGATGCCCACTCATTACATGGATATCGGCCATGACCGCTCGGTTCTTCACCGAGAAGCTCCGGGGCGGAATAACAACAGCCTACTGTTGGTTTGCACCTAACCACCAACTCTCTGAAAGTATAACTGTAGCGGTTCCCCTTCACAGCTTAAAAATATATATTTAAAATGTATTTTACAATATAGAAAAGTTATATGCAAGCCTAATTTTTTCTGCTTAAATCAGGCAGTCAAAGTTTTGGGTAATTATTTTTTTAGAATCTCCATAGTATCTCTGGCAATCATAACTTCTTCATTTGTGGGAATTACTAAGACACGCACTTTAGAGCCTTCGGCTGACACATCAGCTTCTACACCACGTGTTTGGTTTTTATCCTCATCGATTTTGACGCCGAGATAATCCATGTTAGAGCAAATTGCTGCCCGCATAGAAGCAGAATTCTCACCTAGTCCAGCAGTAAAGACAATAGCGTCAACTCCATTTAGTACTGCAGCATAAGCACCGATATAGCTTTTTACATTATAAGCAAATCTATCTAAGGCTAACTTAGCTTGTTCATTGCCTTCTTCACTGGCTGCTTCAATATCTCTAAAGTCACTACTTACACCGGAGAGTCCTAACACTCCACACTTTTTATTTAAGAAATTATCTAGTTCTTCAGAACTCCAGCCTTCTTTTTTCATTAAATAGGTTACGATGGCTGGATCTATATCACCAGATCTGGTTCCCATTAATACACCTTCTAATGGAGTAAAGCCCATACTAGTGTCGATGCTTTTACCACCTTTGATTGCCGCAATACTAGAGCCGTTTCCTAAGTGACAGGTGATAATTTTAGTTTCGCTAATAGGACGACCCAACATGGTTGCTGCCCGTTGGGAAACATATTTATGAGATGTACCGTGGAAACCATAACGGCGGATCTTATACTTCTTGTAGTATTCATATGGAATTCCGTAGATATATGCTTCAGGAGGCATTGTTTGATGGAAAGCAGTATCAAAGACACCTACCTGAGGAATATTGGGCATAATTTTTTTGCAAGCTTCAATACCCATGATATTGGGTGGGTTATGTAAGGGAGCTAACTCAATATTAGCATGCAGAGCCTTCATAACATCATCAGTAATAAGTACGGAACCAGAGAAATCCTCACCACCATGTACTACCCGATGCCCGATTGCCCCTAATTCATCCATGGATTTGATTACGCCATGATCAGGGTGGACAAGAGCTTCTAAAACCAAAGTAATAGCTCTTTCGTGATTCGGCATTTCAGTTTCAATGACGTGTTTGTCAGCTCCAGGACGGTGAGTAAGAACAGATCCGGGTATTCCTATCCTCTCCACCAAACCCTTAGCTAATACCTGCTCATTAGTCATATCAAAGAGCTGGTATTTTAGAGATGAACTACCGCAGTTGATGACTAAAATCTTCATTTTCTGATACTTCCCTTCACCAAGATTATTATACAATTAACGATCGTAAAAAATCGTTCTGTATCTTATAGTAGATTATCTTATAAGACTAAATATAAAATTTACATTACAATTATACAATAATTAACGCACTTTTGACCATTAATTTTTCTAATCTTCCTCATCATGGTTAATTACTTTGGCAATAGCGACAACACTGTCCTCGTCCATAATCCGCATAGTCTTCACGCCTTGGGTATTTCGTCCCATAATAGATATTTCTTCAACGGAAACTCTAATCATGATTCCTTCTAAGGTAATCATCATTATTTCATCGCCTTCCTGGACCACCATTACACCGACCAGCTTGCCGTTTTTCGGTAAGACCTTCATGCCAATCATGCCTTTACCGCCTCTGATCTGAGTCCGGAATTCATCTAAATTAGTTCGTTTGCTAAAGCCCTTTTCTGTAACAGAGAGTAAGGTGCCAGTTCTGAAGGTCTCTAAACCAACAACCAAATCGTCATCTCTAAGATCGATGCCTTTAACACCACGGGCTGTACGCCCCATTGGTCTGACATCAGTTTCTTTAAAGCGGATGACTATACCATTGGATGTAGCTAAGATTACCTCATCTTTACCACTGGTTAAGCTAACTCCAATCAGTTCATCTTCATCATCCAGAGTTAATGCTATTATTCCATCTTTCCTGGAAGTATTATACTCTGTTAGACAAGTTTTCTTCACTATCCCATTGCGGGTAGCCGTAAGCAGGTAATTACCCACTTCAAACTCTTTAACCGGTATAACAGCAGTAATCTTATCATCTCCAGTAATCGACAAGACATTGACGAGAGCTGTACCTCTAGATTGCCTACTGGCTTCCGGCACCTCGTAAACCCTAAGACGATACACTCGTCCTTTATTTGTAAAAAATAGCAAGTAATGATGTGTTGTCGTAATAAAGAGATGCTCGACAAAATCCTCGTCTTTGGTGGTGATAGCAGAAATGCCACGCCCACCCCGTCTTTGATTACGGTAAGTTGTGATTGGTTGGCGTTTAATATAGCCGCCATGAGTAATGGCTATTACCACGTCTTCTTCGGCAATTAGATCTAAGATTTCCATACTGTCATCTTCTAAACTAATTTCTGTACGTCTATCATCGCCAAACTTATCCCTTACTTCCTTCAGTTCATCCTTGATTATTTTTAAGACCTGATTCTCGTCACCTAATACATTACGATAGTAAGCAATCTTCGCAATAAGATCTTGATATTCTGCCTCTAACTTATCTCTTTCTAAACCAGTTAATCTGCCCAATCGCATATCAACAATAGCTTGGGCTTGCATAGCTGAAAGGGCGAATTTTTCCATCAAATTATTTTTCGCTGTCTCAGTATCTTTTGATTGCCGGATAGTCTTAACTACTTCATCAATGTGATCAATAGCAATCTTCAGACCTTCTACAATATGCATCCGCTCTTCAGCTTTTCGTAGATTATAACGGGTTCTGCGAACAATAACATCTTTTTGATGCTCTAAATAGTAATAGAGCATTTCTTTGAGATTAAGAACTCTCGGGTGCCCGTCAACTAGGGCCAGCATTATTACGCCAAAGCTTTCTTGTAATTGGGTACGCTTATACAAGTGATTAAGTAGTACCTGGGGATTTACGTCACGCCTTAATTCGATGACAATCCGCATTCCGTTACGATCTGACTCATCACGAAGATCCGTAATACCATCTATTTCCTTTTCTCTCACTAAATCGGCAATTTTCTCAATTAAGCGAGCTTTGTTAACTTGATAAGGCAACTCGGTAATAAGAATCCGCATTTTGCCATTCTGCATTGTTTCAATTTGTGTGCGAGCTCTGGTAACTATAGAACCACGACCGGTTTCGTAAGCCTTTCTAATTCCTTCAGTACCCATAATAATTCCGGCCGTTGGAAAATCAGGACCCTTTATCTTTTCCATCAATTCCTGAATTGTCGCATTAGGGTTATCTATTAAGATTTCTATCCCATCAATTACTTCCCTCAGATTATGAGGAGGAATGTTGGTTGCCATACCTACGGCAATACCTGAAGAACCATTAACCATTAGATTGGGTATACGAGATGGCAGCACCGACGGTTCTTCCATACTTTCGTCATAGTTAGGTACAAAATCAACTGTTTCTTTATCGATATCTCGCAGCATTTCCTGGGCAATCTTGGTCATCCTTGCCTCTGTATAACGCATAGCTGCTGCCGAGTCACCATCGACAGAGCCAAAGTTACCATGTCCATCAATCATAGGATAACGGATGGAGAAATCTTGGGCTAATCTGACCATAGCATCATATACTGCCGTATCTCCGTGAGGATGGAAACGCCCTAAGACATCACCGACGATACGAGCAGATTTTTTATGGGGCTTATCCGAGGTCATTCCTGATTCATGCATCGCGAAAAGAATCCGCCTATGTACAGGCTTTAACCCGTCTCGCACATCAGGAAGGGCTCGTCCAACAATTACGCTCATAGCATAATCGATGTAGGACTTTTTCATTTCTTCTTCAATTTTGATTGGTACTATATTGCCATCTATAATTTGATCCATGTCAACCATCTCTCCTTACAGGACTTTCACAGAAAATTGTTAGTTGGAAGTAAATAGCCAAAAATATGGATTTATTTAAATATCCAAATTACGAACTTCCTTGGCATGGGCTTGAATAAACTCTCGCCGTGGCTCAACCTTATCCCCCATTAATATGGTAAAGATTTCGTCTTCCTTCATTGCATCTTCCAATGTAACCTGCAAAATCGTCCTTTTTTCCGGATTCATCGTTGTATCCCACAATTGTTCAGGGTTCATTTCTCCCAAACCTTTGTAGCGTTGGATACTGTAGTTGCCTTTACCCCATTCCTGGGTTACTTTTTCTAAGGCCTTATCATCATAAAGATATATTTCCTCTTTACCCTTCTTAACCTTATAGAGAGGTGGTTGGGCAATATAAACATAACCACATTCTATCATAGGTCGCATAAAACGGTAAAAAAAGGTCAAAAGCAAGGTACGAATATGAGCGCCATCCACATCAGCGTCTGTCATAATGATAATCTTGTGATACCTAGCTTTCGCCGGATCAAAATCATCTCCGATACCACTACCTATGGCTGTGATCATAGAACGAATCTCTTCGTTGGACAAAATTCTATCTAAACGGGCTTTCTCTACATTTAGAATCTTACCACGCAAAGGTAAGATAGCTTGGAATCGCCGATCTCTACCTTGTTTGGCCGAACCACCAGCCGAATCACCCTCTACTATATACATTTCACAAAGAGCTGGATCTTTTGAAGAACAATCAGCTAATTTACCCGGTAAAGTTGTATTTTCCAAGGCATTTTTCCGTCTGGTTAATTCTCTTGCTTTGCGGGCTGCTTCCCTAGCTCTAGAGGCCATTACTGCTTTTTCAATAATTCTTTTTCCTACATTCGGGTTTTCTTCTAGAAAAGTAGCCAGACCTTCGCTGATTATTCCTTCGGTAATCCCTCTTATTTCGCTGTTACCTAATTTTGTCTTAGTTTGTCCTTCAAATTGAGGCTCTTTTACCTTCACGGAGACTATAGCCGTAAGACCTTCTCTAATATCCTCACCTGCTAGATTACCGTCAACATCCTTTAGCAAATTATATTTCTTACCATAATCGTTCATAACCCTAGTCAGAGCCGATTTGAAGCCGGCTTCATGGGTACCGCCTTCTGTGGTATTGATATTATTGCAATAAGAATAAATATTTTCCGCATAGGAACTATTATATTGCATCGCAACTTCTACAACAGTATCATCCTTTTCCCCGTATAAATAAATTGGCTCAGGATGTATCGGCTCTTTACTTCTAAGGATATAGGTTACAAAATCAATAATTCCACCATCATGCTTAAATAACTTTTCACTGCTATCCCGTTCATCAATAAAGGAAATTTTTAATCCCTTATTCAGGAAAGACATCTCCCGCAAGTGGTGAATTAAAGTTTCCTGATCAAAGTTGACTTCCTCAAAAATCTCTTTATCAGGTAAAAATGTAGTTTTTGTGCCGGTTTCTTCTCTTTGCCCGATAATCTCTAAAGCTGTAACTGTTTTACCACGTTCATATTTTTGCCGATATACATTGCCATTACGGCTGACTTCTACAATCATCCATTCTGAAAGAGCATTAACAACCGCGGCTCCCACACCATGCAAACCACCAGAGACTTTATAGCCGTCTCCACCAAATTTTCCACCAGCATGGAGTATAGTCATAGCCACTTCTAATGCTGATAAATCCATTGTTGGATGTTTATCAACAGGAATGCCTCTACCATTATCCTCAACAGTAATACTATTATCCGGATGTACAGTAATTGAAATCTCAGTACAGTAACCTGCTAAGGCTTCGTCAATACTATTGTCCAATACTTCCCAAACCAGATGATGTAAACCTCTAGGGCCTGTACTACCTATATACATTCCTGGTCGCTTACGAACAGCCTCTAATCCTTCCAAGACCTGGATTTGACTAGCATTATAATCTGCGGTCATTAATTATTACACCTCTCCATCTAATACTAACACTTCATTATACCAGTTATTGCAAATCGTCTCAATACACTTAATGGGAGCACATATCTTTAAGAGAAAGGTGTACTCTTTTCTGTAAAGTATTTGAAGATATTGGCGAAAAATAAAGATTAGTGTTAGTAAGTACTAAACTCTTTGCTTTTTTTGCTTCCGTTATTTCAACAATTTTCTTTTCTGAACGCATTGAATCTATAAATTCCTTATTGATTGGACTTATGTTTTTACTTTCATAAGCAAAGACTCCTAAAACTTCTTTCTCATATATCATTACATCGCTTCCTAAATGCAAAAACATCAGGATTCACACTCCATTTCTTTAATCGTTCCTTGCCTAATATAATATTTTTGCACTGTTGTTTGTTCGTCTTTATTAAATTCTAGGTCCTCTGTTGTAGTTATAAAGCACTGAATATTTCTATCTCGAATAGTATCAATAAGCTGCTCTCGACGCTTTTGATCTAATTCAGAGAGAACATCATCTAATAAAAGTATCGGGTATTCTCCGGTTTCTGCCTTGAAAAATTCTAGTTCAGCCAGCTTTATAGCTAAAACTGCCGTGCGATGCTGCCCCTGTGAACCAAATAATTTTAAATCGGTACCATTGACCAAGATTTTTAAATCATCTCTCTGAGGTCCCCATAAAGTAAGACCCCGACGAATTTCCTCTTCTTCCATAGAGTTCATTTCTTTTATAAGAAGCTCTCTAATTTCTTCAACTTTCTTGACTTCATATTTTCGGCAGAGCATATATTTTATTTCTATACTCTCTTGACCGGCCGTTAATCTACGCTGCATTAATCTTGCTAAAGGTGCTAACTTTTCTAAGGCCTGGACCCTTTTATTCACAATATCTACACAGGCTTGTAGGTACTGTTCATTCCACACCTCTAATTCCGCTAATTGCCGCCGCTTTTCCCAGTGCCTTTTTAACAGATGATTACGTTGATTTAGTAAGCGGTTATGTTTTTGCAGTTTGCTGTAATATATCGGACTTACTTGAGATATATCATAATCTAAGAGCCTTCTTCGTTCAGCAGGTGCTCCTTTAATCATAGAAAGATCCTCAGGAGCAAAAAGGACGGCCGTTAATTGGCCAAATAATTCTGAGGTCTTTCTAATGGTAACGCCGTTTATTCTTATTTCTTTAGAAGAAGGTCTATCCTCCCGATATCTTATTTCAATTTCTTTCTGCCCTAACTTATTTTGCAAGATACCCTTGACAATAAAATAAGGAGCATCCCAATTTTTAAGCTGTTGATCCCGAGCAGCCCTATAAGTTTTACCTCCGGTAAGATAATAAACTGCTTCCAGAAGATTTGTCTTACCCTGAGCATTTAAACCAATAAGGATATTTACTTGAGCTTTAAATATTTGATCGAGAAATTCATAATTCCGATATTTTTGGAGTATTAGCCTTTCCAAATACAAGGGGCTAACCCCCTTCTTTTATATAATTAAGACCTTACAGGAAGTAAAAGGTATAAGAAATTACCGTTATCAGCTGGTCTAACAATACATGGACTTAATGAACCGGTAAATTCCATAGAAATATTTTCGCAATCCACGTTTTTCAGCACGTCTAATAAGTACTGAGAATTAAAAGCTATAGCTACATCATCACCGTCTGCTTCTACACTAACTTTTTCATATCCTTGACCTAAATCCGATTGAGAAGAGAATATCAACTGATCTCCTTCACTCTTAATCTGGATAGTTTTGCTATTATCATTACTCATAGTAAAAAGAGAGATTCTTTCGACTGCGTCTTGAATATTCTTAGTATTGCCGAAAAGTTTAGATTTATATTGGGTTGGTATAACCTGGTTGTAATTAGGGAATTGACCTTCCAATAAACGACAAATTATCTTAATATTAGCAAATATAATACAAGCCAGATTCTTTGTTAGACTTATATAACATATTTCATCATCATCCACCATAAGTCTGGCTAATTCTGACAATATTTTTGCTGGGATTAAGAAACTAATTTTTTCACTCGGACTTTTCTTAGTTAATCCTTGACGTAAAGCTAAACGGTGAGTATCAGTTCCCACCATAGTTAACTTATCTTCTTCTGCTTCACATAAGATACCTGTAAACAAAGGTCTACCTTCGTCAGTACCTGCAGCAAAAACAGTTTGTTTGATCATCTGTCTAAATACTCCAGCTTCCATATGTACTTCATTTTCTCCTGTTACATCAGGTAAACTAGGAAAATCTGCAGCATTCATAGTTTTTAGGTTAAGCTGGGAATTTTCATATTGTATTTCTAAATTATTTTCCTCAACTAAGTTTAAAACGATGGTTGTATTAGGAAGTTTTCTTACTATTTCGGAGAAATATCTTGCTGGAACAACAATGACACCTTCTATGATTACTTCAGCTGGCACATGGCACTCAATACCAATTTCTAAGTCAGTAGCAGAGAAATATAACATTCCTCCTTTTGCCTCTATTTTTAAACAACTTAGAATAGGTAATGTGTTTTTAGTACTGACAGCTTTTTGTACAGCTGATACTCCAAATAAGAGATTCTCACGTGTGGCAGAAATCTTCATTTTTGGCCTCCCACTTTAATATTTTATAAATTAATAAAAGTAATAGTATTAGTAATAGGGGCTGTGGATATGTGGAAAATAACAATTAGTCTACTGGGACTAAGACGGAAGCTTGGGTATAAAATATGGACAACCTGTTAGACTTGTCCACATTAACCACAGACAAAAAAAGGTTTCACAGGTTAATAACAGTTTATCAGACTTTTTGTCCACAAATTAGTCATTTTTGATCTTTTCTATAAGATGATTAATTGTTGCTTCAAATTGAGGATCATCTTTGATAGATTTTGAAATTTTATCGTGGGCATGCATCACTGTAGTATGATCTCTACCCCCAAAGGTATCTCCTATCTGTGGTAAAGAAAGATCAGTCATTTCGCGGCAGAGATACATAGCAATCTGTCTAGGAAATGCAACATCTCGAGTTCTTCTTCTAGCCTTAAAATCTTCAACTTTTAAGTTATAATATTCACCTACTATTTTTTGAATTAGTTCAGAAGTAATTATTCTTTGTCTGCCTTCAGGCAAAATGTCTTTTAAGGCTTCCACACATAGATCCATATCAATTTCTCTTTTATGTAAAGCTGAATAAGCCACAAGACGAATTAAAGCCCCTTCTAATTCACGGATATTAGATTGGATCTTATTAGCTATGTACAGCATGATTTCATCGTCAATTTGTAAGTTTTCTAATTCGGCCTTTTTCCGTAGGATTGCGATTCTAGTTTCTAGATCGGGCGGTTGAATATCTGTAATTAAGCCCCATTCAAAACGGGATCTTAGACGTTCTTCCAAAGTAGGAATTTCCTTGGGTTGTCGATCTGAAGAAATAATAATTTGTTTGTTAGCTTCATATAGAGTGTTGAAAGTATGGAAAAACTCTTCCTGAGTTCTTTCTTTCCCGGCCAAGAATTGAATGTCATCTATTAAAAGAACATCCATACCTCTGTATTTGTAACGAAATTGTTCGGTGGTATCATCTTTAATAGCATTAATTAATTCGTTAGTAAATTTTTCAGAGGTGACATACATTACTTTAAGATGTTGGTTTTCTGGTTGATCTAAGACATAATGAGCAATAGCATGCATTAGGTGTGTCTTACCTAATCCTGCACCACCATAGATAAATAAAGGGTTATAGGCCTTAGCAACAGCTTCCGATACGGCCAAGGAGGCTGCATGGGCAAAGCGATTGCTATTGCCTACAACGAATGTTTCAAAAACATATTTAGGGTTAAGAGTACTCGCACCGTAATCTTCTTCAAAATCAGCTTTGCGTTCTATTTTCTGATAATTATTAATTTTCTCCTGCTTATTCTTATTAATCTCATTTTCTTGGCTGGGGGTTATTAATCTTACAGTAACCTCTGAATTTAAAACCTGTGAGGCTTTACTACTAATTAGTTGTAGATAACGTTTTTCCAGCCAGTCTTTTGCATATTCATTGGGTACAACAATTGTAAGTAAATCATCATCGTATGAAGCTAGATAAGTGGATTTAAACCAAGTATCAAAACTAGGTTTTTTTAACTCCTTTTCTAACAATAGTAAAACTTCCTGCCAGATATCGGTCAGTTGATTCCGTAGCATTGATTTAAACCCCCTAAATTTAAAACGGCAGTTAACCGTGTGTATTGTATGTATTTAATTGTCATTTTTACTACTGTGGAATCCTTGTCCAACTAAGGACGATAGATATATTTGAAAAAAAGAGATAAAAAAAGAAACCAGAAAACCTGGGTTCTCTATACTTAAAAAGTTGATAATAACAAGTTACTAACAGACTTATCCACATTATGTGGATAAAAAGCCGTTATTATCCGCCTTCGTAGTTAATAATAACAAATATTTGGTAGGTTATCAACAGATAAAAGAAATAAAATATTCCCAAGAGATTAAGAAAAGCCTTATTATTCAGGAGTTATCCACAAGAATAGAATAAAATACAATTTTAAAAAAATTTTTCGCCAGTTAGCTATAGTTATTTAGTTGGGAAAATACATTTTAGTCATATTTCGGTTCTTATTGTATCCACAGTGTAAATAAACAAAAGCTGTGGATAATACTTGACATTTCCCTTGATGTTAAATATAATTCCTTTTGTTAGTTTACAAAGGGCAAGTAAGTGATTTTTTAATTTAACTGTTATATGTTCTCGCATTAAAGAATTGAGTATACGCTGTTTCAGGAAATATTTATTATTGGCTATTTAGGCAGGAGGTGGCTTTTGATGAAGAGGACATTTCAACCGAAAAACCGCAAACATAAAAGAGTACATGGATTTTTAGCTAGAATGAGAACAAAGGGCGGACGTAACGTTATTAAACGGAGAAGAAATAAAGGTAGAAAAGTACTTTCAGCTTAAGGCCACTCAGGTGGCCTTTTAGTTGTTTTAAGGGACAGTTTAAGGTACACTAATAACAATAAATGAAGTCCGGGAACAATATGGAGCGGCGGGAGGAAACTCAATGCTTCAAAAAGTTTATCGCTTAAAGAAGAAGTCGGAGATACAGTTAATTTTCGCAAACGGCAAGTCGATAGCTGACCCTTATTTGGTGTTATATAAGCATAATAAAACCAGTGGTAAGTATCCACGGGTAGCATTTGCTGTCTCCAAAAAAATAGGTAATGCAGTAGTTCGTAATAAAATAAAACGTTTATTGCGTGAAGGTGTGAGACCATACATTTCACAACTGGACAGTAATTATGATATAATTTTCGTGGCGCGGGCAAAAATAAAAGGAATTTCCTTGCAAGATATAGAAAAAAGCATTGCCAAGCTATTAACACGAGCCCAGCTTCTCAAAAGGTCTGAAAAAGAATGAAAAAGATTTTTTTAGGTTTAATTCACTTTTATCAGAGATTCATATCACCTTTAAAAAAACCTTCTTGTCGATATTATCCTACATGTTCCCATTATGCAGTAGAAGCAATTGAAAGGTATGGTGCGCTTAAAGGTGGTTTTATGGCTATAAAAAGGATTGGTAGATGTCACCCGTTTCATCCAGGTGGCTATGATCCGGTTAAATGATTTTTTAAAGGAAGATAATGTGAATTGAAGGAGGTGACCCTACCATCCTTTAGAACAAGGAGGTAGGCTATATTTTGTGGCAGGCGATTATACAAGGTTTTCAAACACTCTTAACATTTTTCTATAATGCTACTGTAGACCTTGGTTATCCTAGTTACGCATTGGCTATTTTTCTGTTTACATTTTTGGTGAAGATAGTACTATTTCCCCTCTCATATAAACAGGCCGTTTCAACGCGTAAAATGCAGGAGATCCAACCTGAGGTCAAAGCTATCCAAGAAAAATACAAAAACAATCAAGAAAAAGCTAATAAAGCCATTATGGAATTATACCAAGCCCGTGGCGTTAGCATGACTGGCGGTTGTCTGCCCCTTTTGGTGCAGATGCCGATAATTATTGCTCTCTATCAAGCTTTAAGGGGATTCCAATATTCCGATTTGGGAGCTACTTTATTTTGGGGCGTGCATCTGCGCGAACCGGACCCGAAGTATATTATTCCTATCTTAGTTGCGGTCTTTACTTTCTTGCAGACTAAATTGTCTACGCCAAAGGCAAGTGATCAGTCTACTAATGCTACTAATAGTGTCATGCTTTATTTTATGCCGCTAATGCTTGGCTTTATCAGTAAGGACTTACCATCCGGACTAGGACTATATTGGATATTCCAAAGCTTGTTCACTATACTGCAACAGTTAATTATCAATAGAAAAGTTGGTATGCCGAAGGGAGAAGTGGTAAAAGATGAGAAGAGTAGAGATCTCGGCGAAGACGATAGATGAGGCAATAAAATTAGCTGCAGAACAGTTAGAAACAGATATTGATAATTTAGAAATAGAGGTTTTAGAGGAAGCAAGTAAAGGTTTCTTTGGACTAGGAAGTAAGCAGGCCAGAATATTAGCTAGTGTAAAAGAAAATTCTCAAGGAGCCATAACAAATTTCTTAGCAGAAGTGACCAAGTTAATGGGTTTTGACATAGAGGTGAGCTGTAAGGAAGATGAACAATATCTTTTGCTGACCTTAAGCGGTGATAATTTAGGTAACATCATTGGCCGACGTGGTGAAACCCTTGATGCCTTGCAGTATCTAACAAATCTAGTAGCTTACCGTCAAGGAGGCGAACGGAAGAGGATTATTTTAGATGCTGAAGGTTACCGTAAACGTAGAGAGAAAACCCTAAAAAATTTGGCCTTGCGCTTATCAGAACGGGTCAAAAGGAGTGGCAGACCTGTTGTACTAGAACCGATGAACCCTCAAGAGCGCAGACTCATTCATACAGCTTTACAGAACGATTCTGAGGTTCAAACCTTAAGCGAAGGCGAAGAGCCATACCGTAAAGTAATTATATCTTTACGGAAGAAATACTAGGTTCTGTTCAGCCGGCTTGAGAAAGCTGGCTTTTATTATGAGAATAACAAGGTTCCCGGGTCCCATAAGCAATCTGTGATTGCGTAGATGGGTGGGGTTCTTATAATAGTAAATAGTAATCTTAATTCTCGAGAAATCTTTTAGGGAAGGTGCCGGAAAATGGAAGAAACCATTGCCGCAATCACCACAGCGCCGGGGACTGCCGGGGTTGGTATTATTCGCATCTCAGGACCAGAGGCTGCAGCTGTGGCAGATCGGGTTTTCCGTAGTAAGAATAAGAAAGCTTTAGCCCAACGGCCTACCTACACAGTTACCTATGGCCATATATATGGTGATAAGGAGCAACTGATTGATGAAGCTTTAGCTTTAACAATGTGGGAGCCACGTAGCTTTACTGGAGAGAATGTAGTAGAGCTTCAATGTCATGGAGGTTCAGTTGTTCTTAGGAAGATCTTGGAACTTGTATTGGCTAATGGTGCTAGATTAGCTGAACCTGGCGAGTTTAGTAAACGAGCCTTTCTTAATGGTCGTCTTGATTTATCTCAGGCGGAGGCTATTCAGGAACTGATTACGGCTAAGACGGAAAAAGGCGTCCAGGCAGCAGCCCGGAATTTGGTGGGAGGAATTTCTGATAAGGTTAAAGAGCTGAGAAAAAAAGTCTTGGAGATCACAGCATATCTGGAAGCCGACATAGATTATCCGGAGGATGATTTTGAGCGCTTAGAACCAGAAGAATTAGAGAACAGACTGTCTGTGATTATAGAGGAGCTTAAAAAAATTCTTTCTAGTTATGAAAATGGCAAGATTATTAGAGATGGTTTAAAAACTGTATTGGCGGGACGACCGAATGTGGGTAAATCCAGCCTTTTAAATGCCTTATTGCAAGAAAAAAGAGCTATTGTGACTGATATACCTGGTACGACTAGAGATGTGATTCAAGAGTATTATAATTTAGGTGGAATTCCTATAGTGCTCCATGACACAGCAGGGCTACGCCAAACTGATGATGAGGTAGAAAAGATAGGTGTGGAGATGACTCGGGAACTAATAAAGGAATCAGATCTCATTCTCTATGTAATTGATAGCACTAGTGATTACGGTAGTGAAGATGAAGCGCATCTAAAGGAACTGCCTGTCGAGAAAACTCTAGTTTTAGTTAATAAGATTGATTTACTGGAGGAGCATGAGAAGTGGCAGCTACCAGAAAGTCTTAAGTCATATACTGTTGTCTTCATATCTGCCAAAGAAGGTCAGGGACTTGATGATCTGACAAGAATAATTAGTCAGATGTTTATAGAACCACAATCGGATAAAGGGGAAGAACCTTTACTTACTAATTTACGACAAAAGGAAGCATTATCTCAGGCCCACAACTCATTACAGAGTGCCGTAAGTGGAATCAGGGCCGGTTTAGATGCTGATTTTATATCCATTGATTTGCGTACAGCTTGGGAGAGTTTAGGCGAGGTAACAGGAGACACTTTAGGTGATGATATAATTGGGCAGATTTTTTCTCAGTTTTGTTTAGGAAAGTAGGGTGACATAACTTGGCTTACGAAGCAGGATCATATGATTGTATAGTAGTTGGTGCCGGCCATGCCGGTTGTGAGGCTGCGCTGGCAACTGCCCGCATGGGCTGTAAGACGGTTATTTTTACTTTGGATATGGATAATATCGCTATGATGCCTTGCAATCCTTCTTTGGGAGGACCGGGAAAAGGGCATTTGATAAGGGAGATTGATGCTCTAGGCGGCGAGATGGGCCGTAATATTGATCAAACTTATTTACAAATAAAGATGCTGAATACAGGTAAAGGCCCAGCTGTTCGTGCATTAAGGGCACAAGCGGACAAAAAGATGTACCAAAGAAGGATGACTAAGGTTTTACAGAATCAGGAAAACCTTACGGTTAGGCAAGCTCTTATTGAGCAACTATTATTAGGAAATGAAGGACAAGTACTAGGAGTAGAAAGCGAGACCGGCGCAATCTATCGGGCACCAGTGGTTATACTCTGCACTGGTACTTATCTGCGAGCCAGGATTATTGTCGGCGAAACTTCTTACGAGGCTGGTCCAAATGGCCATAGGACATCTGTCAACTTATCCAAAAGTATGAGTCAAGCTGGTTTGGAAATGGAAAGGTTTAAAACTGGAACACCAGCCAGAATTGATAGCAGAACTGTTGACTTTAGCCGGATGCAGATACAACCTGGAGATGATGATTGCCAGTATTTCTCCTTTATGACCGAAGAAGGTACAGGCAATAATGTTCCTTGTTATCTTACCTATACAAATGAAGAAACACACAGGATTATCAGGGATAATATGCATCGCTCTCCATTATACAGCGGGGTAATTGAAGGTATAGGGCCTAGGTATTGTCCATCTATTGAGGATAAGGTAGTTCGCTTTAGTGATAAAGATCGGCATCAGATTTTTATTGAGCCGGAAGGATTATCGACTACAGAAATGTATATACTTGGCTTGTCATCTAGTATGCCGGAGGATGTGCAGCAGGCTTTTATCCATACTGTTCAAGGGTTAGAAGAAGCTGTTATGATGAGAACTGGCTATGCCATTGAGTATGATTGCATTAATCCCACTCAGTTAAAACCCTCCTTAGAAGTTAAAGGATACCCCGGTCTCTTTTGCGCTGGGCAGATTAATGGTAGCTCTGGTTATGAAGAAGCAGCAGCTCAAGGCTTGATAGCTGGTATTAATGCTGCCTTGTATCTACGGAATGAGGAACCGTTGGTTTTAAGTAGATCGGAAGCATATATTGGGGTACTTATTGATGATTTAGTAACTAAAGGGACTAAAGAACCTTATCGAATGATGACTTCCAGAGCAGAATATCGTCTCTTATTACGTCAAGACAATGCTGATTTACGCCTGACGGAGAAAGGTTGGCAGGCAGGCTTAGTGACTAAGGAACGCTATGATAAGTTTACGGAGAAGAAAAATCTATTATTCAATGAATTAGAGCGTCTTAAAGATACTACTGTCTCTCCAACGAATGAAAAACTAGCCCAGCTCCTAGCAGAAAAAGGTAGTTCTGGGCTACAGCAAGGGATAAAATTATATGATCTTCTGAAAAGAGCAGAAATATCTTATAAAGATCTGCAGAAGATCGGGTTAGGCTTAGAATTACCGCAAGAGGTATGTGAGCAGATTGATATACAAATTAAATACGAAGGATATATTAAGAAGCAAATGGCCCAAGTAGAGAGATTTGAAAAGTTAGAAGGGAAAAGGCTTCCTCCAGATATTGATTATGATAAGATTCACGGACTATCTTCTGAAGCCCGTCAAAAACTAAATAAGCAGAGGCCTCAATCAGTGGGACAGGCTTCAAGAATCTCTGGAGTTTCCCCAGCGGATATATCAGTTCTTCTGATTTACCTAGAGCAGCAGAGACGTAAGGAGGAACTTAAGGCTTGAACGAACAGCTATTAATTGATCTATGTGGAGAAATAGGCATACATTTGAATAGTCATCAAGTACAGTGTTTTTCTCGTTATTATGAGGAATTACTTATATGGAACAAAAAATTCAATCTCACTGCTATTGAAGACGAGCAAGGAGTAATAGTCAAACATTTTTTAGATTCTCTTCTTGGTAGTCAAGTCTCCGGATGGAACAGTACCGGTAGATTATTGGATCTTGGTAGTGGTGCCGGTTTTCCCGGTGTGCCATTAAAAATTGTTTTTCCTGACTTACAAGTAACTCTAGTTGATTCCTTGCAAAAAAGAGTTCGTTTTCTGGAACATCTGATTGAGTCCCTTAATTTAACGGGCATTACGGCTATCCATAAGCGTGCCGAGGAATTAGGTCAAGATCAAGAGGAAAGAGAGAGCTATGATATTGTAGTATCTAGAGCCGTAGCAAAACTACCAGTTTTATGCGAATTCTGTCTACCTTTGGTGAGAAAAGGCGGTATTTTTCTTGCTTATAAAGGTCCTGAAGCACATCAGGAGTTAGAAAACGCAAGTAAAGCTATAGAAATTCTCGGTGGTGAAAGAAAGGAATTAGTTGAGAAACACCTACCCTTTAACGGAGGACAGAGATTACTGGTAGTTCTCGAAAAGGTCCATGACACCCCGTCCAAGTATCCTCGTAAACCTGGAACAGCAGAAAAAAAGCCCCTATAAGCTAGATTAGGAAAATAATGGTAATTTTTTACACAGAAAAGCAGGAATTCAGAATTTGAAGAAGAATAATTGATTTGAGTAAGGCGTAGGTTCTATAAGGTACTAGGGGGATGAATTATGAAGGAATCTCTGTCCAGGATGTTAGGCTTTAGTAATAATCATGAAGAACAACATGAGCAAGTATACGAACTGGAAGTTGCTCAGATTAGAACAAATCCATACCAACCACGCAAGCAATTTGATTCAATACAATTAGATGAATTAGCTAGATCAATTCAAGAACATGGCGTAATCCAACCTATAATAGTTAGGCAAATCGATAATGGTTATGAGTTGGTAGCCGGCGAACGTAGATTACGAGCTTCCCAGAGTATTGGTTTAAAGCACATACCTGCTATTGTCAGATCTTATTCTGATAGGGATATTGCTGAACTAGCATTGATTGAAAATCTTCAACGGGAGAATTTAAATTATTTCGAAGAAGCTGAAGGTTACAAATGCTTGATGCAAGAATTCAATCTTACCCAAGAAGACATTGCTAAAAAGATTGGTAAGAGCCAATCGACAATAGCTAATAAAATTAGGCTCTTGAGACTAGACCCAGAAGTTAAAGAGAATATTCACCCGGAGATAATTACAGAAAGACATGCAAGAGCCTTATTAAAATTACCAACTGTGGAGTTGCAGTTAAAAGTATTGAAGGAAATCTATGAAGGTGAGTTGAACGTTCGGGAGACAGATTTATTAATTGCAGAAGTCTTAGAACGTGAGAATATTGAAGATGAACCCAAGTCATCGGGAAAGAAAGTATTGAGAATCTTTAAGGATATGAGAATATACGTTAACACAATCAAGCAGGCGGTGTCTGCAATTGAAGGTGCGGGCTTAGACGTAAAGATGAAGGAAACTAATCATGATGATTATATTGAATTTGTGATTACCATCCCTAAAGTTAAGAAATGATTACCTGAGAATCATCCAATTGATGCTATATGTATATTAACAAGAGAACAATATGTTTCACGTGAAACAAGAGCCATAAATTCTGGCTCTTGTTTTTATTGTGAATACAACAAGGTTCCCGGGACTCGTCAGTAATCTTTGATTGCGTTGACGGGAGGGTTTCTATTATGAATACAACAAGGGTTCAGGTACCATTAGCATCATTTCTAATTCTTTTATGCAGATTACAAAGCAATTTCACTTATCAATTCTAAATAAGCCACGATTATTGATGGATTAGTGGTACTTTTAACTCAATAATACAAATGTTTCACGTGAAACAAGATGAATAATTGAATAAAACTAGCAATATTATTAACAAGTATATATAATGAAGGAAAGCATGAAATATTTCTAGAATTAAGAACGATAACAAGGAGCTCTTATGCGGGAATGAGGTAAGTAAATGGGTAAAATTATTGCAATTGCAAACCAAAAGGGCGGCGTAGCAAAGACAACTACGGCCATCAACTTAAGTGCGGGCCTGGCAACACTAGGTAAGAAGGTTTTGCTCGTTGATATTGATCCCCAGGGCAATGCTACTAGTGGCTTAGGTATCAGCAATCTAAATGCAGAGCGTTGTATATATGATTGCTTAATTAATGGACTGCCAATAAGTGTTCTTACTCATA
>MTKW01007107.1_pt1 | contig 25790 bp, 30 predicted proteins | sample 1042761 | NCBI WGS metagenome assembly MTKW01 (sample SAMN06205366, study PRJNA360243) | anaerobic digester metagenome | biome: Wastewater treatment plant; feature: Anaerobic digester sludge; material: sludge; isolation source: anaerobic digester fed with sludge from wastewater treatment plant ...
TAATTACAAGTTACATATTTTCATGCTTGTTTTTGCTTTGTTAATCATGGCTGCTTCATATGAGTATTATTTACCAATAGTTCTTTCCAATTCAGCAAGTGATATTTTATAGTCCGCAATTGACCGGATATAATTTTGCTCGGCAGTTACAAAGGTTGTCTGTGCATCGGTTAGTTGAATAATTGACCCGATGCCTTCTTTATATTCACCCTCAGCAATTGATAAATTTTCCCGGGCGCTTTCAAGTCCTTTAGCCGATGTTTCAATCTTGTCAGTGGATTCGTTAACTGCAAGGAATGCATTCCAAACTTCCTGTCCGATTTGTTGTTTTAAGGCGTTGAGGTCTTTTTCGAGCCCTTTTAGTGCAAGTTCTTCCCCAATAACCCGGGCTTTAGTTGAGAAGCCTTTAAAAACAGGTATTGTAAGTGTCATTCCCAGCCACCAGTTCTGCTGCATACCCGATATTTCTGTTCCTGCAAAATTGTAATTTGCATTTGCACTGAGGGCAGGGTAATAGTTGCCCTTAGCCACCTGAATATAGTTTTGCTGTGCATTCAGCAATGATTGAAATCTTTTGACTTCGGTACGCGAACTCATGGCTTCAGCAAGAAGCAAATCATAAGATTGTTTCGTGTTTTCTTCTAATTCAGAAAGGTCATCAACGATTTCTGTGGGATGGTTTGAGGGCAATCCCATTAATTGATTGAGGTTTCCTTTGGCAGCAAGAAGCGTGTTGGCTGCTTTTATCTTTTCCAGTTCAGCATTTGAAAGTTCAACTTCCGATTTAAGAATATCGGAACGGGTTGCCATTCCCGCTTTATTTCTCGCAATTGCAAACTCTAAATGCAGTTGGGAATTTTTCACAGCCTCTTCGGCGCTTTTTAAAAAGCGTTCTGCCTGTAATGTCTTATAATACGCGTAGATGATATTGAGGACTAAATCCTGTTTAATGGATTCATGCTGAAAAATGTTTGCCTCGTAATTATCTTTCGCTGCATTATAGCCGGCTTTTGTCCTGAACCCGTTAAATAAATTGTAAGATGCCGAAATGCCTGTGTTGTAATTTTCATAGCGCTGGCTGCCATTGTTGTTTGANNGAAGATTGAATCCCGGGATTGTTTTGAAGCCCCGTTTTAATACAATTTTCTAAACTTAGCCTGGCGGGCATTTCATTTTGAGCAGATACTGCCAGAGCAGAAGTGAACAGGGTTATAAAGAATATTATTTTTTCCGACATCTTCATCCTTTTGAAATTCAATTTTTAATTATTGCGTTTCAAAAGTATGCAGGCCGGTCCGACGATAAAAGTAGAAATGGGGTGAAACGGACAAAAAGAGGGGTGAAACAAAAATCGGGTTGGCTTTCAACTGCCCAATAACCAGTTTAAGAAGCTGCTGGATTTTTCTTTACTAACAAGTATTTTTTCTTTGAAAGGTATAACCAGATTTACCGATAGTTTGCGAGCAAAATAATGCGATGCATTGGCAATGGCTTTGCGGTTTACGAGAAATTGCCGGTTAGCCCTGTAAAAATCATTTCCTGTAATTTTTTCCAGCTCTTCAAGCGCCTTGTTTATGGTATATTCTTTTTGATGAAATGTAACAAGGTGAGTAATTTCTGATTCAATATAAAACAGTGCGATATCATCCACCTTTATCGGGATAATATTGTCTTTATGGTAAACCAGAACTGAAACCTGTTTTTGATTTATTCTGCCTTCCAATAGTTCAACTATTGTTTTGTACGAGGGGGCATTACTAACGAAACTATCACTTAAATCCCTGTATTTTTTCAGTGAATCCCGGATTGTTTTTTTTGTAAACGGTTTCAATATGTAGTCAATTCCGTTTGCTTTAAACGCCTTTAGGGCGTATTCATCATAAGCAGTGCAGAAAATAACAGGCGAATTGACAGGAAATTTATTAAATATTTCGAAACTTAAGCCATCGCCCAATTGTATGTCACAAAATATTAAATCGGGTTTTTCATTTGTTTGAAAATAAGAGACAGCTTCCTTTACCGACCGTAAACTTGCCATAATTTGAGCCTTTGCCTCAACCTTCAAAATGGTTTCCGCCAGGTCATCTGCCGTATGTTGTTCATCTTCAATAATTACTATTCTCATTTTTCAAAACTTTAATACTTACAGCAAATTGTTCGTCGTTTGTGTGGATATTTATTTCATCGCCTGACACTATTTTGTACCGCTCGGCAAGATTGATCAAGCCCGAACCTGTAGTGGTTTCGGTAGTCAGTTTTGGGCGGAGGTTGTTGGTAACCGTAATTCTTTCTTCTTTATAAATTATTTTTATTGTTAAAGGTGTTTCGTTGGTTAAAGCATTGTGTTTGATGGCGTTCTCAGATAAAAGCTGAAGTGAAAATACCGGAACAAACCCTGTTTGGACAATTTTTTCAGGAATGTCTATGTGAAACTGTAAAGCCTCACCGTACCTTATTTTTTGCATCTCTAAGTAATCAAGGCACAATTTCAGTTCATCTTTTATTTTTACAATATTGTCGTATTCCGTAGAAACCGTCACCCTTAAAAAATCGGACAACTTAATGAGGTAATCTTCTGCATCATCCGGCGATTTATTTATCAGGGCTTTAAGTGTATTTAACGAGTTAAACAAAAAATGCGGATGTATTTGCTGTTTTAATTTCAGGTACATGGCTTCGCTGTTCTTTTGTTTCAACCGGGCATTTTCAATTTCAATTTTCGTTTTTTTCTCCCTAAGCAACAGCAAATCCAGGAGAATTAAGATAACGGTATTCAATGAAATTGCCATAATAACGGTTGCATAAGGAGAATGAGACATGCTTATTTCGTAATTGGCATTTAAACTGGAGAAAATTAATTTACGCATTCTGATGGCAACCATGATAAAAGAAACCGACAGCAGATAGCTTACAAAATATCTGAAAATAGAGTAAAAATTATTTCGTAATTCGAATTTTTCCCGGTAATGTATAATGGCAAGATTAATCATCCATGCAAGATAGATGATTAGCGTTATTGACAGAATAGCCCTGGGATATATATTAAATGGAGCAGCCCTTACAATAAATAATGGGGTAACCGACAATATCCCAATCAACGGCGAAGTATAGAGTGCTACCCTTAAAATTTTTTTATTGTTTGAATTAATTTTCATCCTATTAAAATTGTTTACTTTTTGCGGTATAGTATGCCTGCCTGACGGCAGACAGGGAACTCGCATGAATTTTAATTATGCTCATGGGCGAAATTCTTTTCATGCTCGTTTCATACAATACAAAATTAAATTTTATTCGTTGATTGAATTGTATTTCAACCCTAAAACGGGCATTATTTGTCTTCTAATGGGCATTTTCAAAGGCAAAACATTTTAAGGAAAAATGCGGCAGGGTATAAGAAATGGCTCTTTTGTTTTTACCGAAACATTGGCATTGTGAGTGACAAATTTAAAAAAAAGATTTGAACAGGAATGCACCCTTCGTAGTTTAAGTGAAAAAACACGCAAGAGTTACTGATGGCACATTGCCGACTACAGTAACTTCTGTAAAAAATACCCGCAGCAAACCGGTGTTGAGGAACTCAGGGCTCAACTGTGCCTTAATTCCTGAAATGTTATGAGCTGGCTATATTTTTTTTATTTTTTCAGGATTCTGACGACAATCAAACACAGATGCAATTACAATTGTCTTGTTTTCTTGCCAGTAAATAATTTTATAATTGCCTTCTATAAGGTATCTAAAATCTTCTGGCATTTCATTTAGAAGTTCTTCTTTAGGTCCAGACAGAGGATTTTTACGTAAAATTTCAACTCTATCAATAATTTTGTTTATAATTTTCTTAGCTATTCTTGGGCTGGCTTTAAGGGAGTAGTAGTCATAAATATCAATTAATTGTTTTGAAGATAATTCAGACCATTCAATTTTTATTTCCATGATTTGACTCTCTTTTTTAATTCTTCATGTGAAATTACCCGACCGTTTGCTTTGTCTTGTTTTGCTTGGTCAATCATTTCATGGAATTCTTTCAAAGACATAGGTTTTAAATCCCTTTCATATTGCTTTTTTTTCTCTGTCATAATAAAAGACTCCAGTTTCTCAATGATACTTTCATCAGATATTCTTAAAAATTCTTCTATTAGATTCAGTTTTCTTGCTTGTATGTTCATGTCATCAATCATTTCATTCTGTTTTATACAAATATAACATGTTTCGATTGAAAGTGTTTCGATTGTTCGTCTTTTTTAGCTTGTTCTAATTTTCCAAAGTAGGCATAGACCAAGCCATAGCTTATATACCGCACGTTGAACTTATCCTCACTGGCGTTCGCTGGTTTATCAGGTCACCGAAAATCAGTATCTTATAGGCATTTAACCATTTAATTTTTATATTATGACAAATTTAAAAAAAGATTTGAACAGGAATGCACCCTTCGTAGTTTAAGTGAAAAAACACGCAAGAGTTACTGGTGGCACATTGCCGACTACAGTAACTTCTGTAAAAAACACCCGCAGCAAACCGGTGTTGAGGAACTCAGGACTCAACTGTGCCTGAATTCCTAAAATGTTAGTGGCTGGGTTTTCTTTTTGGATTATTAATTTTTATTGGGTCTTGACGAGTATCAAAAACATCTGTAATCAGAATACCTTCTTTAACTTTCTTATATACAATCTTATAATTGTTGCTAACTAAATACCTGTGTCCTTCTTCAAGTTGTAATAAAGTTTCTTCAATTTGTCCTGACTCTGGATGATTAATCAGTTGTCTTGTGGCAATAAAAATATTTTCTTTAATTTTTCGTGCAATGGTTACACTCGCAACTTTTTTGTAATAATCATAAATATCTTTGAGTGTTTCAGAAGCAAAGTCTGACCAAATAATTTTCATTAGATTACCACTTTTGGGATTCTATTTCTATCTGTTCTTGAGTTTTATATTTGCCTGCAAGGTAATCCTTATTTGATTTTCTATCTCTTTCAGTCAACTGTTTTTCTGTAAATGGCTTAAATGCCTTTTCTACAACATCTTTAGTTTTAAAGATAGTCTCTTCAATTTTTTTAAGCACATCTTCATCTTGAAGATGAATTAGATATTCAATGGCATTTAACTTTCTAGTTTGTAGATCCATAACGCATATAATTTATTTTCAAAGATACTAATTACTTATTAATTTAAACGAATGATGATGGATTTTGTTCCAATCACTTTGTCGCTAATGGGAAACTATATATTGCATGGCGGTTGCGGTGTACAGCTTTTCAGCCTGCACCTGGCTCAGATGGGAGATAAACGCTCTAACATTGCACAGACCCCTTCGTGAAATTTATAGAATCTTGAACTTAACCTCACTGCGTTCGGTGGTTTTTCATGCCACTGGAAGCCAGTACCTTTAAGGCATTTAATCTATTAATTATCTTATTATGACAAATTTAAAAAAAGATTTGAACAGGAAACGGCTTTACGCAATTTAAGTGAAAAGAACAGGAAAAGTTACTGGTGGCACATTGCCGATTACCGTAGCTTTTGCAAAAAAGATCCGGAATTCACGGGGGTGAAGAACTCAGGGCTCAACTGTGCCTTAATTCCTGAAATGTTGCCCTTATTGACCATGCTCCACTTTATCCATTCAGCTTATGTTAAATTCAGCCATCGAACATTCTTGTAAATCCCATTGTTGCTATATAGTTCATACGTTAATCCTTAGATTATTACATCATGGAAGCATTATCCGAAAAAAAAGTGAAAGAACATCTTGATACCAAATTAAAAGAGTGGTCAATAGAAAACAACGCCATTAAAAGAGAGTTTAAATTTAAAACGTTTGTAGAAGCTTTTGGTTTTATGGCTTCGGTTGCACTCGAAGCCGAGAAATTAGATCATCATCCCGACTGGAGCAACTCATATAACAAAGTGACCATTTCTCTAACCAACCATGAAGCTAAAGGAATCACTCAACTTGATTTCGATTTGGCGGCTACCATTGACAAGCTCTTCGGAAGCTAAACCGTGGATGCCTACAGTAGTTTCACAAATTTTTCCACCGTTCCTGCATTTGTGACAAATTAATCGGGTTCAAAAAATTTCTCCAGACTTTCTTCGACGTACTTGTACTTTCCGTTTTCGTTTCGCTCCGGCATCATCGTCAGCACATTTCGTGTCGCACAAACTCACGACCTGTTGCAGTGATTTTTAATAAAAAAAAGCAGCCATTTCTGACTGCTTATTTGCGGTATTACGCACTTTGCGGTGACGACGAGACTCGAACTCGCGACCTCCGGCGTGACAGGCCGGCATTCTAACCAACTGAACTACGCCACCATTTTTATACTTTTTTGAACGCCATTTTTCGGCTTTTTCAATCCTGAAACGTGCTGCAAATATATACTTTCTTTTATTTACTGCAATGCAAATAAAAATTATTTTTTTAAATTCACGTATATTGCTTATTATGAGTTAATTAAATGTTTAACTAACTTAAATTTGAATGATATTCTCTTTGTTGAGAACCTTTTCTCCGCTCCATCTGTAAGCTAACAGTGTTTTGCTCGAACTGATACAGCTATCCAGACAACAAATATTAGGTTTCTGAATTGAGTCGCCTTTTTTTCTGCAGTAGTGACCAAAAAACACAATTGGCGCATCGTCAGGGTAGGGTAGTGTTTTTGGAAGCACTTCGGAGGGAATGGTATATTCCGGTAATCTGAACTTACTTTCAAAAGAGAGCCCCTCAAAAGTTTTTCCCTGCGGTTCTTCCCACCACCGGATTCTGAATGAACGTGGTGAAACTCCCTTGTTGCTGATAATTCTCAAGTCGCGGGGCATTTTAAATTGCAGCCCTTTTGTGAGTATCCAGATATTTTGTGCCAACTCAGATTCGGGATTTTTATGAATTTTTCTGAAAACCTGCTTTTTAATTTTTCCCGGCGGTAGATTTTGATTAATGAATTGAACCGCTTCATCTGACCAGCAGGCATGAACTACCCGAAATCCGTCAAGCTCCAGAAACAAAGGGAGAGTGCGAAGCCATTTCAGATGACTTTGCCACTCTTCGGAGTAGTTGACAAATTCATTGATGGTTTTTAGTATGGCAAAGAAATTTTTGAACGGAGGTTTAACCAGCGGATTTCCTTTTTTGTCTTTGATGTGTGCAATGATTGCATTGATTTCGTGATTTCCCAATATAGCCAATGCCTCATCATTTTCCACCATCTTCCGGATGATTCCGATGGTTTTTCGGATTTGCGGACCCCGGTTGATGAAATCGCCCACAAAAATGGCTTTTCTTTCCGGATGAGCATAGACACCGGCTGTTTTTTCATAACCCAGTTTTTGCAATAGCTTTTTCAGCAGCTCAGCATGTCCGTGCACATCACCAATAATGTCATACATAAAAAAGTAATGAAGATTTTTGCAAAAGTAATCGAAAGATGCTAAAGTTCATTAATGATTGCAGATTTAGTGAATTTTTGTGTCTACTAAAGGGCAGGCAGGTTTTAGCTTTTTAGTGGCTAAAAAACATTTTTCGCTGTGAGCTCTGGAATTTGAAGTTTAATGTAACTTTGTGAAAATTTTAAGAAATGAAAAACTTAAAACGATATTACAGGCTTCCTGCCTCTCCTGAAGTTGTTTACAATGCTTTGACCAATAAGGCTGTGATTGAAATATGGACAGGAGAAGATGCGGTTATGGAGCTTGAAGCGGGCGGCGCTTTTTCACTGTGGGAGGGCAGCATAACGGGAGTGAATCTTGAACTGGAGGAAAACCGTAAAATTGTGCAGCAGTGGTTTTTTGGCGAGCAGGAGGAGCCATCAATAGTAACAATTCTGTTGTATCCCGATAAAAAAGGAACCAGCGTTGAACTGCGCCATACCAACATCCCCATCGAAGCTTTTGAAAATATTTCCTCTGGCTGGGATGAGGATTATTTTGCATCTCTCAAAGAGCTCTTCATCTGATTCTCAAAAAGTTTTTTATTACCTGATTTGGGTTAGCCCGGTTGTTTCCCGGATAAACAGCAGCGCATCGTATCTGTATGCCGGCAGTGTAGGTACGTAACTGCCATCTTCCGCCGGATTGAAAACAACACCAATGGCGCGGTGGTTCAGTGGTTCTTTCAGCAGCGGATGATTCCTGTCTTTCCGGTTGAAGAGGATGAAAAACTGCGGATGGGGAACCTTGTTCAGCAAATAGTCCAGACTTCTCTTTTGTGCTTTGGGTATTTTCATAATTTTCATGCGCCCGCCCCATTCGCCTCCGGCATTTACTTTGCCCCGAAATGTTCCGAAACCGGCAATGAACACATTGTCTTCTCCCAGATTTTCCCTGCTCAATTGTCCGATATTGTACTGTTCAAAAAACCTCATTGAGGTAGCCCTTGAATCTCCAACGTGGGAATTGTGTGCCCACACAATTCCTTTAGAGTCTTCTCCGTAAAAGCCAAGTAGCTGATTTACAGTTATCCACATGTGATCAACGCGGGCATTCCATGAATCGGTGCTGTTTTGCAGGACAAGCCTGTAAAAATTTTCTGCATTTTGAATAACCAGTGCATTCTGCATAGCTCTGAAGTGTGCTTTTTCCTTTGCAGAATCTAAATTTTCTCCATGCCGGTACAGAATTTCTGCAACCTGCTGCAGTTCCGTTTCACAAGAAGGTTTACCATCAGCAACTGCACGCGCATACTGCCATTCATCTTTTCTGCGTCCGGCAAAACAGTTGAGGAGGTTCTCAATTTCATAGTGCTTTTCGGAAAGATTTTCCTTTGAATAGGCTAATAGATCATCCATCGCATCCCAATGTCCATAAACATCCATACCGTAAAATCCTGTTTTTCTTTCAGCGGGAAGCGAGTCGTTGTGTTGCTTCAGCCACTCTGCCAGCTCCAGAATATCGGTGTTTGACCACATCCAGACAGGCCATCTGTGAAATGTTTGCAGCACTTCCAGTGCAGACGACATGGAGTTTTCCAGCCCTTTCACATATTTGTTAAGCCGGTAGATGGTAGCCCAGTCGCCTTCCACGGCAATGAAATTGAAGTTTTTTTCGGCAATCAGCCGTTTGGTAATTTCAGCACGCCAGTGATAGAATTCCCGAGTGCCGTGTGTGGCTTCGCCCAAAAGAACGAGTTGTCTGCTTCCGGACTCCTCAATGATTGCGTTTAAATCCGCAGAAGTGTTTAACGGAACAGCTTTGGATGTGAAATAGGAAACCAACTCCGGGTTTTTCTTTTCTGGCGGGGATGCCTTTGCCCAACCCGGAAAACAAACAATCAAAAACAGAACTATTCTTTTAACCATCATCAAAATCTTAATACCGGATTGATTTATGAAACAGTCCAACCATATGTGGTTTATTGCCGATTGTACTAATCAGTCTTAATACGGATAAGCAAATAAAGCAAAATATTCGCCATTTCAAAATGCTTTGGCGGCTTGGTGTTGCTGTCACTGCCGACAAGGGTTTTATTTCTCACCAAACTTTCAAACTGAAGTTGATGATCAAACCCCAAACCTGCCTTTGTCTGAAATTTCTTTGACTACCGAGTAGTACTCTGTCATCAGATTTTGTATAATTTCGGCTGCCGGCTGAATTTTGCTGATTTGTGCCGAAACCTGACCTATTTCCAGTTCGCCGTCATCCAGATCGCCTTCAAAAATTCCTTTTTTTGCCCTTCCCTTTCCGAGAAGCGCCTTAAGTTCTTCTACCGGTGCTCCCCGTTTTTCGGCGCTTTCAACCTGTTCAAAAAACCTGTTTTTCACCATCCGCACTGGAACCAGTTGCTTTAGCGACAGTTTTGTATCTCCTTCTTTTAGGCTGACAATGAGTGACTTGAAGTCGGGATGCGCTGAGGACTCTTCAGCAGCGGCAAAGAGAGAACCGATTTGCACGCCTTCGGCACCTAAAGCCATAGCAGCAAGCATCGCCTTCCCCGAAGCAATTCCACCGGCAGCCAGCAGTGGAAGACCAGTGGCTTTTCGCACAGAAGGAATCAGAACCATTGTGGAGGTCTCTTCGCGACCAATGTGTCCACCCGCTTCAAACCCTTCGGCAACAATGACATCCACTCCGGCTGCTTCCGATTTTTCAGCAAACAACGAACTGGAAACTACATGAGCGACCACAACTCCTTTGTCTTTCAGCCAGCCTGTCCATCTTTTCGGACTTCCGGCGGAAGTAAACACAATTTTTACATCCTGCCGGACAATGATTTCCATAATTTCATCAATTTCCGGATAGAGGAGCGGCACATTCACACCAAAGGGTTTGTCGGTTGCCGATTTTGCTTTCAGAATGTGCTCTTCAAGAGTGGCAGGATGCATGGAGCCGGCACCAATCAGCCCAAGCCCTCCCGAATTGCTGACAGCCGATGCCAGCCGCCAGCCTGAACACCACACCATACCACCCTGAATAACAGGATATTTAATTTGAAACAACTCGCAAATTATGTTCATCATCATCATTAAAATAGGAAAGAACAAGAGATTTTGGTTTTAACTTCATTCGGAAAGATATTTCTCAAGCAGTTCAGCCAGCATTTCCTTTGAAATCCTGCGCTTGATATTACCCTCCACCGCAAATGAGATATTTCCATTTTCTTCGGAAACGACAATTACCAAAGCATCAGTGCCTTCACTGACTCCGATTGCTGCACGGTGCCTCAGCCCCATGTTTTTATCCACCTCGCGCTGGGTTAAAGGTAAAATGCACCCGGCTGCTGCAATGGTGCTTCCCTTTATGATTACCGCCCCGTCGTGTAAAGGAGTATTTTTGAAAAAAATCGTACGCAGCAGCGACGAAGAGATGTTGGCATTGAGCAATTCACCGCTGTTAATTTGCTCGGTCAGCTCAAAATTGCGGGCAATGACAATGAGTGCACCGGTTCTTGATTTTGCAAGTGAAGCACTGGTTTCGGTAATTATCTCAATAAACTCGGAATCAGAAGATCTACTGCGGTGAACTCCGAAAATTCTGTCTAAAAGGAGTATCCGGTTGATATTGTAGTTTTTCCCGATAAAAATCAGAAACCTTCTGATTTCAGGATGGAAAACAATGATGAGCGCAATCAAACCCACTCCGATGAACTGACCCATGATTGTTCCGATCAGCTCCATGTTGAGCGCTTTCACCACAATCCAGAACAGATAGACCGAGATTAAACCGATAATCAGGTTAAATGCAACAGTACCTCTGACAAGCCGGTAAACCTGATAGAGTAGTACAGCCACCAGAAGTATATCGAGTATATCGAGAAACCGTATGGTTATAAAGGCGGTCATCAGACAATTGTTGCTTTTAGCGCCTTGAAAATCTGAATGGCTTCCATGGCTTCATTCACATCATGCACGCGCAGAATGTCTGCACCTCCAAGCAGCGCCATTGTGTTAACCACCGTTGTTCCGTTGAGGGCATCCGCAGGTTCAATCTGTAAAAGTTTCCAGATCATTGTTTTGCGGCTGAGCCCGACCATCACCGGAAGCTGGAAAACCTTGAATGAATCCAGCCGGTTCAGCAAGTCGTAATTGTGCTGCAGGTTTTTTCCAAACCCAAAACCCGGGTCGATGATTATGTCTTTCACCCCAAACTTTGTCAGCAGCTTCACCCGGTCGCTCAACCAGGCTGAAATATCACGGACAACATCGTTATACTCAGGGTTATCCTGCATGTCTTGAGGTGTTCCCTGGATGTGTGTAAGAACATACGGAACGTTCATTTTTCCGATAGTTTCAAACATTTTTGAATCCAGCGACCCGCCGGAAATATCATTTACTATCACGGGACCAATTTCATCAATGACGCGAACTGCTACCCACGACCGGAATGTGTCAATGGAAAGCGGTATTTCGGGAAAATTCTTTCGTATGGCATGCACAGCAGGCAATAATCTGTCCAGTTCTGTTTTTGTTGAAACAAGAGCAGCACCGGGCTTTGTTGAAATGCCTCCCACGTCTAAAAAGGTGACACCCTCTCCAATCATTTTTTCCACAGCAGAAAGCAACACTTTCTTATCTGTCATTTTGCCGTTATCAAAAAAGGAGTCGGGTGTGACATTTATTATGCCCATAACCACTGGCTGGGTAAAATCTATCAATCTGCCGCCCAGATTGATCATGTTTTTTCTTTTCAGGAATTTACCCGCTGATTGGGTAATCAACATAAGCAATATGATTTATTGTTAAACAATTAAGCATTACAAATGTATAACAAAACCCTCAGATTCTTCAAATTTTCCTATTTTTATGCTTTAATTAAAAAAGAGATGAAGAAAACGAATCAGCAATATGACGAAATAGTGGCAATCTGCCGCTCCGTATTCACCAGAAAGATGAATGATTACGGCACGGCGTGGCGCATACTAAGACTTCCGTCCATAACGGATCAAATCTATATTAAGGCACGGCGCATCCGCACAATTGAAGAGAAGGGAGTTGCAAAAGTTGACGAAGGTGTCCGCTCTGAATTTATTGGAATTGTCAACTATGCCATTATGGGATTGATTCAGTTGGAGTTGGGTCCATCTGAAAATGAATTGGACAAAGAAAAGACAACGGAATTATACAATAGCTGGTTCGGGAAAGCCAAATCGCTGATGCAGGATAAAAATCACGACTATGGTGAAGCATGGCGAAAAATGAGAATCAGCTCTTACACCGACCTTATTCTGATGAAACTAAAACGCACAAAACAAATTGAAGATAACGAGGGCAAAACCACCGAATCTGAGGGGGTTGATGCAAATTACCTGGATATAATCAATTATGCTGTTTTTGCCCTGATAAAAATTGAAAATGAAGAATAAAAAATTTGTATTGAATGAAAGTAGTTAAGCATTTTTCCCGTATAGTTGTTGGAATCGTATTTGTTTTCTCAGGTTTTGTCAAAGGGATTGACCCGTGGGGGTCAGCCTATAAGTTCACCGACTATTTCAATGCCATGAATTTGGAGTGGCTCATCTGGGTAGCATTACCCATGGGAATTCTTCTCGCATTTGCCGAGTTTGCAATTGGGGTAGCGCTGTTATCCAACATATTTATGCGTTTTACTTCCTGGCTGGCACTGCTTTTCATGATTTTCTTCACCGGACTGACCCTCTGGATTGCCATTGCAAATCCGGTTACGGATTGCGGCTGTTTCGGCGATGCCATAGTTATTTCAAACTGGGAGACATTTTATAAAAATATCGTACTCATTTTGCTGACTATCATTATTTTCATCTACCGAAACAACATGAAAGGACTACCCGGCAAAAAAGCCGGCTACATGCTGTCAATTATTCTGGCGGCTGTTTATGCGGGATTTGTTGTTTATTCCTACAACCATTTGCCGGTATTCGATTTCAGACCTTATAAAGTGGGAGTAAACATTCACGAAGCGATGTCCGTTCCGGCTGATGCACCACAGGATGAATATGAAAATATTTTTTACTATGTAAATAATAATACCGGTGAAGTGGAACGCTTTACTGAAGAAAATTATCCATGGCAGGATACGCTGAACTACTCTTTTCATGACTTAGAATCCATTCTTGTGCAGAAGGGCTACGAGCCGCCAATCCATGATTTTACCATTGAAACGCCCGAAGGGGATGACATCATTGATTTTTTCCTGTATGCCGACAATTATGTTTTTATGCTGATTGCATACGATCTTTCAAAATCGTCTCTGAAAACACAGGAAAAAATCAATACGCTGGCAAACTGGGCGCTTGGCAACGAAATGGAATTTATCTGTCTGACCTCATCGCTGCCCGGTGATTCAGAAGCTTTTGCCCGGGAAAACGGAGCACCCTATGAATTTTTCAATACCGATGAAATTACACTAAAAACCATTGTGCGCTCCAATCCGGGGCTGATGGTTGTAAAAGATGGAATTATAGTGGCAAAATACCATTACAACGATATTCCTTCGCCGGAAGAATTTCAACAGAATTTCATCAATAAATAGTTAAAATTGACCGGCGAGCCAACAGCGAAGTGCACCATCCAAAGGAAGGGTTTAATTTTGTCAGCGAAATTTATCGTAAAAAACTAAATATCAGAAAAATGAGAAAGAAAATAGTAGCAGGAAACTGGAAATGCAATACCAGTTTACAGGAAGGAATTGAGTTGGCCAAAGCAGTAAATCAACTCGTGGAAAAAGAAGCCGATGCAGATGTAACCATAGTGCTTGGCGTGCCGTTCACCCATCTTTCAAAAGTAGTTGAGTCGGTGAATACGGAGCGTATCGGTGTTTCGGCACAAAACTGTGCAGCAGAAGCAAAAGGGGCATTCACCGGTGAAGTGTCAGCCGAAATGGTGAAGTCAACCGGTGCAGAATATGTTATTTTGGGACACTCCGAAAGACGCGAGTATTACGGCGAAACCAGCGAAATTCTGAACAAAAAGCTGGCTTTGGCGCTAAGTAACGGGCTGACGCCCATCTATTGCTGCGGCGAACCTTTGGAAGTGCGCGAAGCAGGCAGGCAAAATGAATTTGTGAAAAATCAGCTGGAAGAGACCATCTTTAAACTTCCGGAAAGCGAATTCAAAAAACTGGTAATTGCTTATGAACCCATCTGGGCAATCGGCACGGGCAAAACGGCAACTTCTGCACAGGCACAGGAAATTCACGCATTCATCCGCTCGGCAATTGCCAGAAAATTTGGTAACGAAACAGCTGAAGGAATTTCTATTCTTTATGGCGGAAGCGCCAAACCGGACAATGCACCGGAGCTTTTTGCCAACAAAGATGTGGACGGAGGACTAATCGGCGGCGCATCGCTGAAAGCTAAAGATTTCTTAGGAATTATCAACGCCTTTTGAGAAATATCAAAAGTGGATTACCACAAAGTTGCAGTTTCAATTTCGCCATACGAGGAGTGGCTTAGCGATGTGTTGATGGCTGAGCTTGCAAATCTTGGCTACGACAGCTTTGCCGAGACCGGTGTTGGTTTCGAAGCCTTCATTCAGGCTGATAGTTTCCACAGGAAAGATGTTGACAAAACGCTTGAAACATATTCCGGAAACTTCACATTCACGGTTGAAGAGGAGTTCATCAAAGTACAAAACTGGAATGAGGTTTGGGAGAAAAATTATTTTCAGCCATTGGTGATTGGCGGAGAGTGCCTGGTGCGTGCACCTTTCCACAAGGACTTTCCGAAGTGTAGATTTGAAATTGTGATTGAGCCCAATATGGCTTTTGGCACCGGAAACCACGAAACTACTTCCATGATGTTAGAAGCTATTCTGAAAGAGAATCCTGAAGGTAAAAAAGTGCTCGACATGGGTTCCGGAACGGGAATCCTGAGTATTCTGGCGTCAATGAAAGGTGCATCGGAGGTAACTGCCATTGATATTGATGAATGGGCAGTGAAAGGAAGCATGGAGAATGCGGTGCGCAACAACATAAAAAACATAACGGTGCTGCAAGGCGATGCATCGTTGATTGGCAATGAAAAATATGATTTTGTTTTTGCCAATATCCAGAGAAATGTGCTGCTCCGGGATATTCCCGCCTACAGTGCCGGCATGAACAGCGGAGGAAAACTGTTTGTGAGTGGTTTCTATTTAGATGATTTGGAGGAAATTAAACATAAAGCCCTTGAATCGGGCTTTATGTTTAATCATTATATGGAAAAAAACAAGTGGGTGGTTGCTGTTTTTGACAGGCAGTAACCACAAACATATTGTCAAAACATCACGCCAAACCGGAAACCGCCTGTCATCAGAGTTCCCGAATAGCCCAAATCGCCCCACCAGTCATTGTAATTTTCATGAAATCCGCTCGTTTTGTCATCAAAACTAAACCGGATGCCGGCACCTAAATAGAAATCCACAAACAACCTGTCAAGCAGGAAATAGTGTATTCCCATAATTACATTTCCTCCGGTTTTAAAGATTTTAGTGTTCATTTCCCCATCTTCCAGACCAATGTAATTTGTTCCGTTTTCTGTAAAACCATAGGCTGAATAGCCATCATCATTCACAGAAAAATAGTTAAACACAGGCCCATAGGCAAGATACGGATTCACATATTTGAATTCACGTTTCAGATAGATTTTATGTTGAAGCTCAATTCCTAACCCATACATGCTGTTGTAGTCCCAGGTGGTTGGGTTCTGGCGAAAATAAAATTGCGGCGCTGCCACCAGCCAGTGATTTTTATCATTCAGTTTGAAATCCAGATCAATTCGCATTCCATTGGAAATGGCATACTGCGGAACCAAACTCAACCCAAAGGTCTTATTACTATACTCCTCCTCCGTTTTATTCTGAGAGGTGAGAAGCAAGGGGAAACACAACAACAACAATGGAATAATTTTTTTCATTCGATTAAATTTAGCAGTTAATATTCAACTTTAATTTCACTAAGTTTTCTTATTGCATCATTCTCCAGTTTATACTGAACAAATCCCGATTCGCCAATAACCAAAGCGCGGTTCCTGTCCAGAATAATATCGTAAGCAATTAAATCATTGAAATAGTGCAATTCTTTCACATTTTGCAGGCTTTTGTCGGAAACATCCAAGATTCTTAATCCGCCATCGCATAACCATACTGTGTCATTTCGTACAGCCAGCCCGCGAGGATTGGACATCGAATATTGTTTTACGAGTTTCGGCCTGCTCAAATCAGCCAAATCAATAATCTGAAGCTCATTCACCGGGCGCCAGCAGTCGGGGCGGCCCGAGCTCAAAGTTACATAAGCATACCTCCCGTCTGACACAACCGGATCGCATGCCACGACATGCTCATAAAACGATATTTTTTCCGGAATGCCGTTTTCGCGGATTTTATAAATATACATTCCCGAATTGGTGCCTAAAAACAGATTTTCACCAAAGGGGAAAATTGTTTCCACTCCAAATCCTACCTGACTCTTTTGTTTATACTCGGGATTCTCTGCCGAAGATACATCATAGACATTCAGCGTTTCATGGTCCACCGTAAACAGGCGGTCGCCCACAATGGTGAACCGCGCCATTGAACCGCCGGTGCCGCTTCCCTCACTCATCGCTCCGTCAAAGGAAGAGTCATTGTAGCTGCAGGAACTCCATCCAAAAAACAGCAAAACGGCAATTAGTATTTTAAAATTTCTGCAATTCATAATTTCTGATTTTTATCTTATTCCACTTTCGCTTTNNGCGCTTTCATCAAATTTAAAAGCGATTAAGTCCACGGCATTGTCGGCATACATCACATTGTCTTTCATGGCAATATCAATGCAGCCATCTACCTGAATAAATGCTCTTTTTTGTGGATTCTCAGGATCGGAATTATCAATAACATGAATTCCCCTGAATTTTTCATTGATGAAAATCAGATGATCCTTTAAATAGATTTTGCCCGGATTCTTAATACTTTGCGGGCTTCCCAAAGTTATGCTTCTCTCCACTTCGGAACGCAGCATAAACACCGGCCGGAAAGTTTCCTGCGGGGCAATATCAAAACCTGCATTCACGGTAAAAAAGAGAAACAGCAAAAGAAAGTAGGGTAGTAATTTTTTCATGTGAATAATTTTATGACATAATTAATGTTTTTTTCACTCATTAAAGCTTTCAAAGAAATGAATTTCAATACAGATGGGAAACAGTGAAGAATGGTTGCGCCACTTACTGGATTTGCAAACTTTATTTTTCGTGCAGTGAGTTTTTCGGAATTTCCCATATTTCAAGCTCCCGGATTTCCTTTCCGTCAATTACAAAACGAATGGCGGTGCAAACGTTATGAAACCCTATATATCCGGCAGCACCGGGATTGATATGCAGTAAATCCAGCGTCGGGTCGAAAATTACTTTTAAAATATGTGAATGTCCGCAGATAAAAAGGTCGGGAGGATTGGTGAAAATTTCAGGTTTGACAAAGCGTTCATATCTGCCGGGATATCCACCTATGTGTGTAATCCACACATCAGTTTTCTCGCATCTGAACCGAAGATGCGCAGGATAAACTGTACGGACATCCTGCCCGTCAATGTTTCCGAAAACACCTTTCAGTGGTTTGAAAGCCGTAAGTTTATCAGCAGTTTCCATGTTGCCGAAGTCGCCGGCATGCCATATTTCATCCGTTTTTTCAAAAAAATGAAAAAGCCGGGAATGCAGGAAACCGTGTGTGTCCGATAAAAGACCGATGCGCTTCATAAATTATTTAATGAATTGTCACTCTTTTCCACAAATTAAGATAAATTTGCTTTCACGAGAAGTTAAGTTTTGACAAAATGAAACAAATATTTATTATCAGGCATGCAAAAGCAGTACCCTACGGATATGACGACGATTTTAACCGCAATTTAACCAACAGGGGAAAAAGAGACGCAGCTCTTGTCTCCGGCGAACTGGAAAGAATGGGGATTAAACCGGATATGATTATCTCAAGTCCGGCAAAACGTGCATTGAAAACTGCACGAATTTTCGCAGAAAACCTTGGCATCAGCAGGGATACAATTCAGGAGAAAGAAGAATTGTATCCGGGGCTCACGCTTAAGGAGTTTTTAAAGCTCATTCACTCGTTGCCTGCCGGCACAGAAACTGTATTTTTCTTTGGGCACAATCCCTATCTTCAAAATAATACCACCGGGCTGTTAAAGCGTTTCGATTACGAGATGCCCACATGTTCCACCAATGGTATCAGCTTCGATGTTAAAAAATGGGAAGATATTGAGCCCGGTTCAGGAAAGCTCGCTTTTCGGATTATTCCTGCTATGCTTCGCTAAAAAACCGTATCTGCATACAATTTATCTCCCTCCGAAAAGTTTATACTGAAATTGCTTTGTTAGTTTTGTGCCGATGATAAAAAAGCTGATTCTATTTATATTTCTGGCTGCTGCCATGCTCAGCGCTTTTCCCCAAAGCAACAACGCCACTCTTAGGGGAGTGGTGCGCGACNNAATTGTTGTTGCCTTTTCTTCACTTGGATATGCTGCTTATTCCGATACTGTTTATGCCGGCTCTGAGGAAAACGTTTACCGCGAAATAGTTTTGCAGGGAATTGATTTGAAACTGGCAGAAATTACGGTTACCGAACAGCGCCGCAACACCGGGAATGTTACCCGTCTTGATCCGCGCTTTATTGACATTATGCCCGATGCGGCAACCGGTGGCGTTGAAGCGCTGATAAAAACACTCCCGGGGGTCTCTTCCAACAATGAGCTGAGTTCACAATATACGGTGCGTGGCGGAAATTTTGATGAGAATATGGTATATGTGAACGACATTGAGATTTACCGTCCGTTTCTCATCCGTGCCGGACAGCAGGAGGGACTGAGTTTCATCAACAGCGACATGGTCTCCACCATTGACTTTTCAGCCGGAGGATTCGACGCCCGTTATGGCGACAAAATGTCATCTGTTCTCGATATAAAATATCGAAAACCCAGTGTGTTCCGGGGTTCAGCATCGGTTAGCCTGTTGGGGGCGTCCGCACATTTCGAAGATGTGGCTCTGAAAGGAAGACTGGCTCACATTTCAGGGGTTCGATACAAAACCAACAGCTACATGTTGGGCAGCCTTGACGAAAAAGGTGATTATGAACCGAAATTTACTGATTTTCAAACCTATATAACCTACCGGTTTTCAGAAAGTTTTGACCTCTCTTTTTTGGGAAATGTTGCTCAAAACCAATATCAGTTTGTTCCAAAAACAAGAAAAACAACTTTCGGAACATGGGATACCCCGCTCAACACAACCATCTATTTTAGCGGTCAGGAGATCGATCAGTTCAATACCTACTTAGGCGCCTTGTCGGCAAATTATCATCCCAATCTGAACCTGAACCTTAAGTTTATCCTTTCGGCTTTCAATACCTCTGAAGAGGAAACCTACGATATTTTGGGGCAATATTATCTCAATCAGTTGGAGCGAAATATGTCGTCGGAAGATTTTGGCGACAGCATATTAAATCTTGGAGTGGGAACATTTTTAAATCATGCCCGCAATTATCTGGATGCCAGTGTTTACAGTTTTTCACATAAAGGGGCATACAACTCCGAAAAGCATCTGCTCAACTGGGGAATTCAGTTTCAGCACGAGCAGTTTTCAGACAAAATCAACGAATGGATTTACCGCGATTCCACCGGCTACTCTCTGCCGTATTCCGACAAGGAGGTTCTGCTCTTTTTTACATTAAATGCTCGAAACCAGCTGAGTTCAAACCGAATAACAGGACATTTTCAGGATACGTGGAGCGTGCCTGTTGGCACGGGAGATTTGTATTTAACTGGCGGAATACGCTTTAATTACTGGGATTTTAATAGCGAATTGCTTGTCAGCCCACGAGTTTCCATAAGCTATTTTCCGGCATGGCAAAGGAAGATGTCATTCAGCCTTTCAGGCGGAATGTATCATCAATCTCCCTTTTTCAAAGAGCTGAAAAACCGCGACGGCTCCATCAATGAAAATGCGCGGGCACAACGCTCCTATCAGCTGGTTGCGGGAACGGATTATATTTTCACCGTCTGGAACCGGCCGTTCCGGTTCACCTCTGAAGCGTATTATAAACACATGAACCGTCTGGTGCCATATAAGGTTGAGAATGTTCAGATTCGCTATTTAGGAGAGCAGGAAGCCGTTGGGTATGCTACTGGAATTGATATGAAGGTGAACGGGGAATTTGTGAGCGGGGTTCAGTCGTGGGCAAGTATTTCACTGATGAAAACTGAAGAGAATATCCATAACGACGGACATGGTTTCATTCCCCGTCCTACCGACCAGTGGCTTAATTTCAGCCTGTTTTTTCAGGATTATTTTCCGGGAAATCCATCCTACAAAATGCAGCTTTCAGGTTTTTACGGTGCCCGCCTGCCTGCCGGTCCGCCCAATTCGGAGCGCTATCAGGATGTTTTCAGGATGCCGCCCTACCGGCGGATTGACTTAGGATTCTCAAAAGTAATAATCAGTGCTTCCAGACCGGTGCAAAACAGTCTCTTCAGACATATCAACGACATGTGGATCAGCCTGGAGGCATTCAATATACTGAACATCAAAAACACTGTTTCCTATTTCTGGGTCTCCAGCTCGGGCGGCGACCAGTTTGCAGTTCCTAACTACCTAACCAACATGAAGTTAAATCTAAAGCTTTCGGTTAAGTTTTGAATGAACAACTAAACCGGTCTGTTGCAAATGTGCTACCGGTGCCGGGTTAACGTGTTGTCTTTTCCAGTAATCCCCTGGTTGCATCTTCCAACAGATCAAGAACCAGTTCAAAACCTTCTTCTCCGCCATAGTAAGGGTCGGGAACTTCCTTATAGTTCCACTCTTTGCTGAAGTCGGTCATTTTGTATATTTTTTTCAGATCGTTTTCGTCTCTTGCCATACTTTTTAAAGAGAGCACATTCTCATCGTCCATGGCAATAATCATATCGAACCGGTCAAAATCACTGTCGGGGTTGAACTGCCGGGCGATGCTTGTGAGGTTGTAGCCGCGCTTCACCGCATGATTCTGCATACGCTTGTCGGCAGGCCGTCCAACGTGCCAGCCGCCTGTTCCGGCAGAATCAATTTCAAAGTTTTTTGCAACTCCTTCTTTTTCGACTATTGCCGTGAAAACAGCTTCTGCGCTTGGCGACCTGCAGATATTTCCCAGACAGACAAATAATATTTTTTTCTTGTTTTTCATCTTCTTATGAATTCCAGATTTTATATGATTTTAAGGCCTGAAGCTGTAACATTTCGTGGCCATTTTTTACAGTCGCACCTTTTTTCAATCCCATTTTCATAAATTTTGTGGTTTCCGGATTGTAAACCAAATCAAATAGCAAATGGTTTTCGGTGATAAGCTCATAAGGAATCTTTGGCGAAGTGTCCACATCCGGAAATGTGCCAAGCGGTGTGGCATTTATGATAAGCAGCCTTTCAGTCATTATGCGGGAATCAATTTCTTCATACCGGATTTCGTTCTCTTTCAGCTCTTCGATGGAAGCGGAAATAAAATCAATTCCCAGTTTGGACAGAATATATTTTACCGCTTTTGAAGCGCCGCCGGTTCCCAAAATCAACGCTTTTGAGTGTTGTGGTTTCAGCAGAGGCTTAAGCGAATTTTCAAACCCGTGCGTGTCCGTATTGAATCCCTTCAAATAAACTTCTGTTTCTGTCCGGCTGATTTTTATTGTATTTACAGCCCCGACTTCCCGGGCGGCATCTTCCAGTTCATTCAGATAGGGAATTACCTGTTCCTTATATGGAATCGTAACATTTAAGCCAATCAGATTTGGATTTTCAGTGATTATTTTAGGGAATTTTGAGATATTGTCTATTTCAAAGTTTTCATAGGNNGCAAGCGGATATCCAAGTATTCCGTATTTCTTCATTTTCTCTTTTTTGTTAAACTTTCTATTGCAAAGATAAGCCCAAAACCGACGATTGCCAAAAGCAGTGCGCCGGTAAGCCACGCCTGATTGCCGGTTAAATTCTCGTAGGTTGCGGGCAAAATGTTTCTTTCGGTCAGTGGTCGCACCACATTGTGACGGTCAATGAAAGTTTCGGTAACCTCTTTCCATGGCCAAACTTTGTTGAGCGAACCAATCATAAAGCCTGTGAGTGTGGCAATTGTGAGGTTATGGTAGTTTTTGATCAGCCACGAAAGCAGGTTGGAAAAGGCGATGATGCCAATGAGTGCACCGGCGATAAAAACCAGTAGAACCGGTATGTTCAGATCACTCACTGCGCCAAGTATGAATTCATACATACCTAACAAAACAAGTATGAAACTGCCTGAAATACCGGGTAAAATCATGGCGCAAATGGCAATGGAACCGGAAATAAAAATAAAAAACCAGGTAATATTTGCTTCGGCAGGAGAAATAGCGGTAATAAAATAGGCAACAACAACTCCTGCAATTCCTGCAATTATGGTTCCCGCTTTCCATTTTTTTATGCTTCCGCCCACATAAATTGCCGAAGCGAGGATAAGTCCGAAAAAGAACGACCAGACCAGAATGGGGTAGTGGTGGAGCAGGTACTCAAGTCCCTTTGCCAGTGAGAAAATACTTATTCCGATACCCAATACTACTGCAAGCAAGAAATTGCCGTTTATTGCTTTCCAGAATGCAGCAAACTTTCCGGAGAAAAAAAGTTTTAAGGCATTCAGATTGATTGATTTAATGGAGTTTACCAGCTCTTCGTAAATTCCTGCTATGAAAGCGATGGTTCCTCCCGAAACTCCGGGAACCACGTCTGCCGCTCCCATTCCCATTCCTTTGAGAGTCAAAAGCAGGTAGCTTTTTGTTTTTCTACTCATTCTTTATTCAGGTTTTATTGTGCTTTTTTTTATTCTTTGGATATTCGCTATTGAGCATATTTGGAATTCATCTAATCAATAACCCAAAAAATTTATTCCCGGTGGGTATAAAATCTTTCCAGAATGGAAAGGTCATTTACCTCTTTTGATAGTGATTCTATGGTGTTTTTCGGAACATTATTCACGTCAAGTACAATTAGCCCGTCAAGGCAGTTGTTGAATTTTGGATCAACATTGAAAGCGATGATTTCTGCGTTCAGTTTTATGTATTTTTTCAAAAGTACCGGCAGTCCCGAATTCAGTTCATCTGTTTCCCCAATAGCCCGGTCTAACCGGTTGATGTCGCGCTCCATGTTTTCCATGAGAATATTCATTTCGGGGTTATCGCTCCTGAATTTGTAGCTGTTGCGCGGTCTGACAAACTGTGCCATTTTCCAGTTCAGATGATTTTGCATGATGAACCGGATAATCAGGTCTTTGGATATTTTTGAGTAATTATTGCTGATGCTCACCGGGCCAATCAGGTACCGGTATTCCGGATTCTTCAGCAGAAAATAGAGAATTCCCTTCCAGAGGAGGAAAAGCGGCATGGGTCTGCGCTGGTATTCTTTGATTACAAACGAGCGCCCCAACTCAAGACTTTCGCTCAGAACCGGCTTAAAGTCATCGTAAATCCGGAAAAGCGAATGGAGGTAAAAACCGCGTTTACCATACTGTTCCAGAATGTCTTTTCCTTTGCCAATCCGGTATGCACCAACAATATTTTCCTTTTCAATATCCCAGATAAACATCTGATAGTAATAGAGATCAAACTCATCAATATCGATGCTGCGGTTTGTCCCTTCGCCCACCTCGCGGAATGTGACTTCGCGTAATCGCCCGATTTCGGTGAGAATATTCGGGATTATATTTGACGGAGCACAAAAGGCAGTGTAATTTTTTAATGAAAAGAGCGTATAGTGCGTCTTAATACTTTGTATTTCCTCAAGAATTTTTTCCTTCGGAACGGGATCAATGATGGGTTCTACCTTCGATGAGGGTTTAAGCGTATAGTTAAAGAATCGTTTCACCTCAATCGGCGATTCCATACTGTAGGTTTTTGCCCTCATAAAACGTCCAAACTGATACACATCCGTGAATTTATCCTGCTCCTCAACTTTAAGGAGCGTTCCAATGCGCAGTTTAATGGTTTTGTGTTTTTTGCTGAGCAATTCGGAGGGCAGCCTGACCTGTCGCAGCGAGGGATGAATTTTTGCAAAAAAGTGAAACAGTCTGCTGTTTGTTCCCTGAAAATGAGCCGGTATCACCGGAACTCCTGCCATCTTCACAAACTTCACCATCGGGAACTGCCACACCTGATCGGTGATGGTGTCAAAAGTTCCGTAGGTGCTTAAATCCCCTGCCGGGAAAAGGCACAAAACGCCACCCTTCTGCAGATGATCAACAGCTTCCCTTACCCCTTTGCTGCTTTTCTCGTCAACACCAAGATCTTTGGAGTTGAATGGATTGTCGCTGATGAAATATTCTGAAACCGGTTCAACTTTTTTAAGCAGAAAGTTTCCGATAATTTTCACATCAGACCTCACCATCGAAAGGTATTTAATGAGCAATAATCCATCGAACCCGCCAAAAGGGTGGTTTGCAACGACGATCAGCGGTCCCTCGGCAGGAATCCGCTTCAGCTCTTTTTCATCAAATTCGATTTTGAATTCAAGAATACGGATAATTTCATCAATAAACTCAATGCCGTGTTTGGAGGCAATTTGCTCATACATTTTGTTCAGCTTATTGAATCTGAGAATGTACATTAAGAACTTGGCAAAATATTCACCTCCCAAAAACGAAAGCACGGGAGGCGCTTTAAATATGTCATTCAGTTTTAATAGTTCCATTTTTAATTTTAAAAAATCTTCACAGAAAACATCTAAAGATAGAGCAAAATAAGAAGTTTTTTGTGAATTCAGAAAATTTATTGTTAAACTTGACATGAATAATCATGGAACCTACAGTTGAAAATATCACAAATTGGCTTCCCTCTTCAAAAAAGAAGATGAAAAATATGGGGTGGGAGCAACCCGATGTCATTTTGTTTTCGGGAGATGCTTACGTTGACCATCCCTCTTTTTGGTTCGCTTGACAGCTAATACCTACCGGGGGGTGGAAATAACCAGCCCTTCGATTTTTGGATGTTTGAGCGCCTCTTCATAGAGCGGGATTAAATTCTCCAGCGGTACTCAGGTGTTGGTGTATGCCTGAAAATAGGCAAGGAACCGCTTTGATTTATAAAGCACTTGAGTTTCGGAATTAGAATAATAAATATTGTTGTTTGTGTTTATTTCGCCAAAGTAGTATGAGATTAAAAAATTCTCTCTGCTTATCCTATGTTTGCAAAACGAGAATTAATTTCTGTGGTTTAAGAAGAATTCACCACAGAGAACACAGATTAACACAGAGAATAAGGAAAAGCCTTTGTGCTCCTCCGGTACGCCAAGAGGCGTGCGTAAATTTAATAATAACCCTATAATACGAAAGGATTATACAGACCACTTTGTCGTTCATTCTGAAGCTATCATGAGGTTCGCGGAGGAA
>MTKW01004446.1_pt1 | contig 25773 bp, 27 predicted proteins | sample 1042761 | NCBI WGS metagenome assembly MTKW01 (sample SAMN06205366, study PRJNA360243) | anaerobic digester metagenome | biome: Wastewater treatment plant; feature: Anaerobic digester sludge; material: sludge; isolation source: anaerobic digester fed with sludge from wastewater treatment plant ...
AAAGTGTGTAGGTAAAAATTTTATTATTTATTAAAGGTATAGAAAAATTAAAGAAAAAATAAAAAGTTATTGACAAAAAATTCTTAATATATATAATAACCTTAAGAGAAAGAAAAAGGTAAAGAGACTATCTAATAAAAGTTTATATTGGAAAATTTAATACATACCCTTTGTAATCGTTAACAATCATAAACATTTAAAAATGATTTTGTGATGATTAGTATTTAGCTATAAAAGATAGATATTAAACTTCAGAAGAAAAATTTATCTTAATTTTTTTAATCTAACCTGTATTACAACTAACAGCTGACAACTAATAAGTAGCGGAAAACAGCTAATCTAATATAGTAATAATTAAGTCCATTTAAGCTTCATAATATTAATTAACCCATCTAAGATAATAAAATATCAGCATATAATTAATTATTTATCATATCAATTAAAAAGTAGAGGTGTCTAACAGTGATCAAACCAATTAAAAAAACAAATATTAGTGAAGAGGTCTTTCTGCAAATGAAGCAGCTAATTATAGACCGAAAGTGGAAACCGGGAGATAAACTTCCATCTGAGAGTGAGTTATGCAAGCTTTTTGATGTAAGTCGCGTTACTGTCCGAAATGCCCTCCAGAGACTGGCAGCTTTGGACTTAATTAAAACTAGACCTGGAGACGGGGCATATATAAAAATGGTGGATGATACTGCTAGTTTTAACAGATTGGTGCCAATTGCTTATTTTGAAGAGAATATTGATATTATTTTAGAGTTTCGCCGTGAGATTGAATCAGGTACTTGTGCAATAGCAGTTGAAAAAGCTGATGAAAATGATATTAAGGAACTTCGAACCCTGCTTAAGCAAATGGAAGGCCTACAGGATGATTTGGAGCAACTTGCCATTGCTGATCTTGATTTTCACTATAAAATTGCACAGATTTCTCGCAATCCTTTGATTATAAAGACATATGAAATAATAGCTGATATCTATAACTCCCATATGAAACATATGGTTAAGAAAATGGGTGGTGAGTATGGAATGTACTACCATAAGAAAATTGTAGATGCAATAGAAGCTAGGGATGCAGAAAAGGCAAGAGATTATATGCGAGAGCATATAGATAAGAATCAAGATTTTATTAAAGGAATAAAAATCAATTAGAAAAAGTAGTTTGATAAAAGGAGTAGGAGAGCAAGGGGAATGGAATCTTAAATAGCTTATAGCCTTAATGGGAAATACATTGAGGGCTTAATAGAGTTCTAACATATCTAGGAGGAGGTAATTAAAGAATGAACTACACCACAGAACTGCTTACAGATTTGCGCAAAAAAGCACAGAGACTCAGAATTAATGTTGTCAAAAGTGTAGGAGTAGGAATCGCTGGACATATTGGTGGTTCATGCTCAGCAGCGGATATTGTAGCTGCATTGTATTTTTATAAGATGAATTATAATCCTAAAAATCCAAAAATGAAGGATCGGGATCGCTTTTTATTAAGTAAAGGACATGTGGCAATTCTTCAGTATGCGGCATTAGCTGAAACTGGATATTTTCCAGTTGATGACTTGTTACATACAAAAAAAGTAGGATTTCATCTTCAAGGACATCCAGATGTTATTAAAACTCCAGGTATTGAAGCAGGTACAGGCTCTTTAGGTCAAGGATTATCCATTGGTGTGGGTATGGCCCTAGGACTTAAGATGGATGAAATAAATGCGAAGGTATATGTATTATGTGGAGATGGCGAGCTGGGTGAGGGGCAAATCTGGGAAGCTGCTATGTCTGCAAAAGTATATAAATTAGATAATCTTGTAGCCATTGTAGACCAAAATGGATTACAGGCCCAAGGAACGGTAAAGGCTCGATTTGATCTTACTCCTATTCCAGAAAAATGGAAGGCCTTCGGGTGGAATGTAATTGAGATTGACGGTCACAACATGGAAGAGATTCTTTGGTCCTTAGATAAGGCAGATGAGGTTAAGGGAAAACCAACTGTTATTATTGCCAATACAATAAAAGGCAAAGGTATTAGCTTTGCTGAAAATGTAGTAGGATTCCATAATGGTATGTTGACAGAAGAAAGATATGCTCAAGCACTATCCGAATTGGCAGAATAAAAGGAGGATAAAAGGATGGATTATATAAATCAAAGAGTTGCATACGGTAACACCTTAGTAGAGCTGGGGAAAGAAAATAAAAATGTAGTTGTGCTGGATGCGGATCTATGTGGTTCTACCATGGGGAAGATTTTTGAACAAGCATTTCCCACAAGACACTTTGAAATGGGTATTGCAGAAGCGGATATGTTATCGGTTTCAGCAGGACTTGCACAAACAGGTAAGATTCCATTTGTCAATTCCTTTGCGGTATTTGTAGTAGGTCGTGCCTATGATCAAATTCGTCAAACCATTGCAATAGGCAAGCTTAATGTGAAAATAGTGGGCTCTTCTGCAGGACTTTCAGATTTTGGGGATGGTGCTACCCATCAAAGTATTGAAGATATTGCAATTATGCGGTCTCTTCCCAATATGGTTGTAGTATGTCCAGCAGATGCCAATGAAACTGTGGAAGCCACCAAGGCTATTGCAAACTATGAGGGGCCTGTTTATATGCGATTAAATCGCAATGATTACGAGAATGTGACCCAGGGAGGTAAACCATTTAAAATAGGCCAACCTTCTGTACTTAGAGAAGGTAGAGATATTGTAATTTTCGCTACAGGATATATGGTGGGGCTAGCTCTTAAGGCAGCAGAAGAGCTAAAGGATAATGTATCAGTAAAGGTGGTAAATGTAAGCACGATAAAACCTCTAAATGATGAAAAGATCATAGAACTGGCAAAAGATTGTAAAGCAGTAGTTACAGCAGAAGAACATAGTATTATTGGGGGACTGGGGGGAGCTGTTGCCCAAGCCCTTTGTAAATCTTGTAAACCTATAGAATTTGTAGGTATAAATGATGTCTTTGGCTGCAGTGCACATAATTATTTAGAGCTACTAGAACATTATAATTTAACTCAGAATTCTATTGTCAATGCTATTAAAAAGATGAATGAAACCTATTAAGAGCTTAAAGAAAAAAGGAGGAGTATAAAATGAAAATAGGATTTATTGGACTGGGAATTATGGGTAAGCCTATGGTTAGAAATCTATTAAAGGCAGGCCATGAAGTAGTAGTATATGACATTATAAAGAAAAATGTGGAGATATCTGTATCTGATGGTGCTAGAGCTGCTGAATCTTCAAAAGCAATTGCAGAAGAATGCAATCTTATTATTACCATGCTACCTAATAGCCCCCATGTGAAAACAGTTGTGATGGGGGAAAATGGAGTATTGGAAGGGGCAAAGCCCGGCACAATACTAGTAGATATGAGTTCTATTGCTCCCTTAGTATCTCAAGAAGTTGAAAAGGCTTGTGCTGAAAAAGGTGTTAAGATGTTGGATGCACCTGTTTCTGGTGGAGAGCCTAAAGCTATTGATGGTACGCTGTCTATAATGGTGGGTGGAGACAAAGCTGTTTTTGATGAGGTGTATGATGTACTAATGTGTATGGGAAGTAGTGTTGTGTTATGTGGAGACATTGGAGCAGGCAACACAACCAAGCTTGCTAATCAGGTAATAGTAGCACTAAATATTGCAGCTGTCTCAGAAGCCTTTATGCTAAGTACCATGGCAAAGGTTGATCCATTAAAGGTATTCGATGCTATTAGAGGCGGATTGGCAGGGTCTACTGTTATGGATGCAAAGGTACCTATGATTACAGAAGGAAACTTTAAACCCGGATTTAAGATTGATCTTCATATTAAAGACTTAAATAATGCTTTAGAAACAGGACATAGTGTGGGGGCACCACTTCCCCTTACGGCAGTAGTAATGGAGATGCTCCAAAACCTACATGCTAGTGGTTGCGGACAGGATGACCATAGTGCAATAGCAAAATTCTATGAAAAATTATCAGGCATCGAAATTAGAAAGTAATCTCGAGTTTATTAGGAATACCAATAGGATATGGTCCCAATGGATGTTTAAAAATTTCCAGCAAATTTAGGGATAATACCCTTGGAAGGGTTTATAGCTGGAAATTTTAAAAATAAACCTTTCAAAAATAAAAATAAAGGAGTGAGTATCAAAGTGAAAAAGGCTATTTCTATTCTTCTTGTACTGATGTTAGTGGTTATGCTTGCTGGCTGTGGAACCGCTGAAACAGGTGAGGAAACACCTGAACCTAACGAGGAGGCCTCAGGCGATGAAAAAGTTTGGCCAAAAACAACTCCCACTGTAACAATTGGATTTGGTGCTGGGGGTGGAACTGATACTGCAGTTCGTCCAGTGGTAGCAGAAATGGAAAAGTATCTTGGTGAAACTATTAATGTACTAAACCAGGATGGTGGTGCTTCTGCTGTGGCTGCAACAAATGTTCTTAACAAGCCCCATGATGGGTACAGTATGTTTGCAACTGGCTCCGGTGCTTTTGCAGGTTTTGGTGTAAATGGCACCAGCGATAGCACCTGGGTAGACTGGGCGTCTTTCCATGCCTTTACCGGCCCTGCTGCAATCGTTGTCAACCCCAATGGCAATATTAAATCCATGGATGACCTAAAGGACTACTATTCTAAGGGAACTCAAAACTTCGCCATAGGTTCATTCGGAAATGGCCCCCATGTACAGATTGAGGCAATCCTTCAACTTATGGGTATTGACTCTGTAAACTACATGACATTAGGGTCCTGTAGAGATGCGGGTATTGCTGTAGTTTCTGGGGATGCTGAAGTGGCAATTGGATCTTTCTCTGCATTGATTGACTTTGTAAATGCTGGAGAGTTGAATGCATTGTGTGTTACAACCGCAGATGGATGGACATTAAGTAATGGTGAAACAATTCCTTCCATTACTACCTTGGTTGATGGAGCCCAAGATATACCTCAATTGTGTGAAACTTGGCCAATTATGATTCCTCGTGATGCTCCACAAAATATTATTGATAAAGTAGAAGAGGCATTTAAACATGCTTTGACAACTGATGCTGTTAAGAAGTTTGCAGAAGAAACAGGTTATATAATTGTAGGTTACACCGGTGAAGAAGCAGACAAATTCTATGCGTTACAGACTGCTGCATATAGTTGGGTACAGTATGATGCAGGACTTGTGGAAATTTCTCCGGAAGAACTAGGTCTTTCCCGCCTAGAAGATTTTGATTGGGAAGTGGAAAAGCAAAAACTAAATAAATAAAATTAAGCATCTTTCTCTCTTAAGGTGGCATTACGCAAGTAATCCACCTTAAGGGTTAACCTAAAACTGGAGGAGATATAATGAGCCAGCAAAATAAAGAGCTAAGAAAAGCTGTTGGTGATGTTATTGTAGGAATTATACTCTTTATTATTGGTATATATGTCATAATTGAATCTTTAAATATGAAAATCTTTAAAAACTTTAGTGATGCCCCAGGTTTTTTCCCTCTATTTCTTGGGATTATTATAGCTTTTTTAGGCATTGTTTTAGTCCTACAGGCATATAAAATAGGTGCTTTTCCTTTAATTAAGGTGGTTTTATCAAAGGAAAATCTAAAAAAATTTGTCAAGGATGATAGGACATTGCGTACCGCAGTCTTGACTTTAATAATGATTATTTATATTTATGTTCTTATTGGACGAATGCATTTTGCCATTGCGACAATGTTGTATCTTGTATCTACTATGCTGTATTTGAAGTCAGCAAATTGGTGGAAAACCCTGATTATTTCAGCAATATCCACATTGCTTATCTGTGTGGTATTTCAATACGGTTTTCGCATCCCACTGCCGTAAGAAAGGAGAGATTATGTTATGACTTCAATTGCAACGCAAATGGGGCTACTTTTATCAGCATTAAATGGAATATTAACACCGGATAAAATCCTACTTATTTTTGCTGCTACTACTATGGGTATCATTGTTGGAGCAATTCCAGGTCTTACCGGTACTATGGCCCTAGCCCTTTTAATTAATGTAACTTATACTATGCAATTAGAATATGCAGTTGCCTTTTTACTTAGCGTTTATGTTGGAGCTATAATGGGGGGCTGTTACTCTGCTATTATGATTAATATTCCCGGCACTCCTGCAGCTGCAGCGACAGCCCTTGATGGCTTTCCTCTCGCTAGGCAGGGTAAAGGTGGTAAAGCAATTACTGGAGGTATTATCGCAAGCTTTTTAGGCTCAATTATTTCCTGCCTAATATTAATATTTGCCACCCCTTATATTTACACCATAGCATTAAAGTTTAGCCAGTGGGAGTATTTTTTGCTGGCATTCTTTGGAATTACCATATGTGGTAGTCTGGCTGGAGGTAGTTCGCCAGTGAAGGGCTGGATTGTTGGATTCCTAGGGTTCTTAGCTGCAATGATTGGGTTGGATACCATATATTCCTATGCCCGATTTACATTCGGAAGTAGAAATTTAATTGCAGGTATTCAATTGATACCTGCTCTTATAGGTGTATTTGGTATTTCCGAGGTCCTTATCGTACTGTCNNGGCCGTAGAAGAAGTAAGGAGGGAAAAAAATTTGGCACTGGAAGTTTTGAAGGATTATCCTGTGCTGAAACCGCCAATAATGCATGTATTCCAGGGGCAATGATTCCCTTACTCACATTGTCAGTACCAGGAAGCCCACAGGCTGCAATGTTTATGGCTGCCATTATCCTACACGGGGTAAGACCTGGTCCTATGCTTGCTCTAGAAGACCCACAATTTCTCTACACTACTGCAATAACACTTTTTCTAGCATCCTTTGCTATGTTGATTATGGGAATTATTTTGACTAGGCCCATGGTTCATGTGCTCAAACTCAATCGTAAAATTCTGATGCCTATTGTAGTTCCTATGACAGTTATTGGTGCATATGCTACCAATGTTAATATATTTGATATCAAGGTGATGTTTATATTTGGTTTCTTGGGTTTTATCTTGCGTAAATTGGATTTCCCAATGGCTCCACTGGTACTTGGTTTGATTTTGGGTGAAATGGCTGATAAAGGATTCCGTCAAGCATTAATGCAGGGGCAGGGATCTATTATGCCGCTACTTGGTCGTCCCATTGGCCTTATATTGATAGGGGTCATTATTCTAAGTATTATCTCCGGAATGAGGAAATATGCCAAAGATAAAGCTGTCCACCAAGAGACCTCTACTGTATCAGAGGGACCTGCTCATGATTAATAATAAGGGGTGAGACTTGTGAATGTAAAGGATAAGGTGATTTTAATTACCGGCGGTGCAGGAGGCCTAGGCTCAGCGCTAGCTAAGTTATTATCGGAAAAAGGCGCTGATGTTTATATACTTGATCTAGACCAACAACGAGGAAGGGAAATTACAGAAGAGATTATAAAAAATCGAGGGAAAGCCCATTTTAATAAAATTGACCTTACCAGCGAGGGGGAATGGGAAACTACTGTAAAGGAGATTGTTGATAAGACTGGTCGGATAGATGTACTTATAAACAATGCGGGAATTAATATCCGCAAACCCATAGAAGAAATGTCCATAGATGAATGGCAAAAAATGATGTTGGTAAACACCGGGAGTATTTTCCTCGGATGTAAATACACAATCCCTGTAATGCGTAAACAGGGGGGTGGAGCAATAATCAATACCTCGTCAGTCTGTGGTCTTATTGGGCATAAATATACAACCGAAGCCTACACTGCAAGTAAGGGAGCAGTCACTTTATTCACCAAGGCGGTGGCCTCCCGTTATGCAAAGGATGGAATCCGCTGTAATTCTATTCATCCTAGTACCATCTATTCACCCTATGCAGAAGTCTTACTAAAGGATCCCCAAAGAAGAAGTGAGCGCTTAGGAGAGGTTCCCCTTGGAAGACTTGCAACCTTTGACGATGTTGCATATGGGGTTTTATATCTTGCTAGTGACGAGGCTTCTTTTATAAATGGTATAAGCCTGCCAATAGATGGAGGAACAACCTGTTATTAATTGTAGAGATTTATATGAAGATACTCTTTATAAAAGGCTAGAAAAGGAAATATATGTTACTTCCTTTTCTAGCTTTTTTGATAAAGATTATACAATAAGCTTTAGTTAATTCTTTTTACTGTTTTAGATAGACAACTAATAATATTTTGTAAATTAAAACCAGTATTATGGATATTTACAGTTTACCTTATTAAATAATAGGGTAGAAATATTTTAAATAGATTAATAAGGGGTGGTTTTTTGGAAAAGCAATTACAGGTATTGGAGTATGCCATTAAGATGGAAATTGAAGGCCACGACTTTTATAAAAATTTAGCTTCTAAGGGAAAGAATAAAAGAATACAGAATATTTTTGCAGGATTGGCTGAAATGGAGTTGGAACACTATGAATTATTAAAGAAGCAAAAGGATTTAATAGCCGAAGGACAATCCTTTCAAGTAGTTGACATAAAATCCATGAGAGAAAAGGACTTTTTTAAGGAAAGATTGGATAAAGAACTATCTGATATGGAGACAGGTTTGGGGGATATTTCAGTTATAAGGATGGCTTATCTTATAGAGAATGATTTAGCGGAGTTCTATAAAAAGGCGGCAAAGAATACTGAGGATCCGGCAGGTAAAAAAATGTATGAAGAGTTGGCAGATTGGGAAGAGGAGCATAGAAGAATACTATACCAAGAATACCAAAGCTATACCCAAGAAAATTGGTTTGACATGGGATTTTCACCCTTCTAAAGATAAAATAAAAGCTATGACAAAAAGTCATAGCTTTTATTTTATAATCCAAGATAGGTAATTAGAAAATCCATTCCCAATCCAGCTAATTGTTCCTTAGTTTGTAAGCCGGTATTTTTATCTAGGCCTTGTACTTCATAGTATTCATCTAGCATTTTATCAAATTTTTCCCGATCCATATATTCTCCTTTAAAGGGTCCTACATTTAGTGGTTCTTTCATTATACGTTCTGGTAAATAATCATCCTTACGGCTAAAATCTGCATGGAGGGTATTAAAGGCTCTTTCAAAGTTAAGAACCCATTCAGCCCTTGTCCACATTTGGTCAGGACTAATTTCCTCTCCAGTGTATGCTTCATACATTTTAGTATAGTTTCTAATATCAGAAAGGGCTACCTCATACCATCCTGCATCAAAATAACAAATACCGATAGAATCAATAATAACCTTATATTTTTCAAACCAGGCAACTAATTTACCCTTTCCATTATAAGAGCTTGGAATACCTGCTTCTGGATTATTAAATAACCATTTACCTACCTCTGGTGGAATTTGACGGTTCTCTGTTTGGGGTGCACCGCTTAAGTGACCACCGCCTCTAGTACTGGTAGCAATAGCTAAGGACCAGGCCTTATGGGAATGAACGCCTTGCTCATTAATTCCTACTCCCTTTATTTGCATTGCGTATTTTTCACTACCTCTCCCAATAATCTTAGAGGCATTATATACACCCTTTGCTAAGAGATCCCCAAAGTCCTTTCTTAGGGCAATTTGCTCCACTAATTTAATCAAGTCCTTAGAATTACCCCATTTTAGTTGAAGACCTAAGGTGTCTTCTTCAGTAAGAATTCCTTCTTCAAAACACTCTATTGCCCAAGCAACAGTAGCAGAAACTCCATCAACATCTAGGCCATACTTATTGCATAGACTATGGATTTTTAAAACATCAAAGGCATCATCTATATCCCAATTTGAAGCAAAACCCCTTACAGAGTTAGCATGCATACCTTCACAGGCTAACACTTCACCATCCTTTTCCATTTCATAGTAGTGAAGACAAGCTAAAGGACAATTATAACAACGGGTTCTTTTCTTTTCATAGGGCTTATATGCTTCTTCTGAAACTTTTTTTATCTTTTCTGGTTCCCAATACTCTTCTTGAAGATTTCGAACAGAGGTAGGTACCTTACCACTCCAGCCCCCTACTCCTGCCATGCCATGGGTACCCCCTTTTCTAAGGGCAGCAGAAGCGGGAGAGGAAAGTAGAACATGTCTATAGCTATCTACTACCTTATCAAAGGTGGCTTTATCGTAAATAGGTATATCCTTACTACCTCTCACCCCAATAGCCTTAAGATTTTTATAGCCTAAGATAGCACCGCTACCACCCCAAGCAAGAGCATGGGCCTTATCAATCATTACACAGGCAATCTTAGATAGATTTTCCCCTGCCGGTCCAATAGATAGTACCCTAATACTTGGATCAGAGAATTCCTCCTTAATTCTGTCCTCAGTATCCCAGGTAGTCAATCCCCATAGATGGGAAGCATCTCTAAGTTCAATTTTACCATCATCTATAAAGAGATATTGGGGTTTTGGAGATTTGCCTTCAATAATAATGGCATCATAGCCAGCTTTACGAAATTCTGGTCCAAAATCACCTCCACCGCTAGAATAACAAATTCCTCCACTTAATGCATTTTTTGTAGATAAGGATACTCTAGAAGAACCAGGGAGGGTGGTGCCGGTAAAGCATCCTGTTGCAATAATCACTTTATTTTCTTCAGAAATAGGTTTAACATCTTTTGATAATTCATTTAATAAGACCCAGGAGCCAAAACCTCTTCCACCAAAATATTTATAAAATTCCTTTGATAAAAAAGTTTTAATCTCACCGGTACTTAAGTTTATCCTTATAATTCTCCCTTCTAATACTTTCATCTCTAGCCTCCTAAATAAAATAGTCGCTTATATAATTATACTATTAATAATTGTAAATAAAATAGAAATAACAAATTTTGGGCAGATTAAACAATTTCTTACATAAGTTTTTATAATAATGTCATAATTACAAATAATAGAATAGTTGTTGCTCAATATTTAAACAAAAAAGGTTTTAAGTTTGCTTATGATTTCAGCCATTCCTTAAGATATATTTGATTGATGATATCCCTATTATAAGTTTACTATATTAGATTTAGGGTAAAAAAAGCCTAGGCAATAAAAACAAAAAAGGAGTGAGAATTATGTTACTTATCAAAAATGCAACCCTTTTAGATGAATCTAATAAGATGGATATTCTAATTGATGACCAAGGAAAGTACAAGGAGATAGCTGAAAAAATTGATATAAGCGGCTATGATGAATGTGAAGTAATTGATGCAGAGGGCAGTTTAGTTACTCCCACTTTTGTTAATCCTCATATGCATTTGGACAAAGTCTATACATCCATAGGTGGACGGGAGAGCAAAGTGGAAACATTAGAAGAATCAATAAAGATAATGCATGATAGGAAGAGAAGATACACTCCAGAAGATGTAAAAGACAGGGCAGTTAGGGCCATTAAAGAATGTGTAGCCTTTGGGACTACCAAGATAAGGACTAATGTAGATATTGATAATATAGCAAATTTAGTAGGATTGGAAGGGGTAGTGGCGGCTAAGGAAGAATGTAAAGATATTTGTGATATTCAAATTGTAGCTTTCCCTCAGGAAGGTATATTTTCCAATAAGGGTACAGAGGCTCTGATGTGGAAAGCTATGGAAAAAGGGGCAGATGTGGTAGGAGGTATGCCTGCAGCAGAGTGGTTGGATTCCTATGCTAAAGATCATGTGGATTTAGTCTTTGAAATAGCCAATGAGTATAATGCCCTTATTGATATGCATATAGACCAATCAAAGGATATGTTTGATAGATCACTAGAATATACTGCAGTTCGCTCTATGGAAGAAGATATGGAAGGAAGGGTAACAGGAGGTCATTGTACCTCTATAGCCTATCAGAATCAATCCCATGCTGACAAGGTAATGGAGCTCTTAAAAATGTCGGACTTTAATGTTTGTACAAACACACAAACCCTTGCTATAATGGGTATAGATAGTGAACCTAGAACTAGGGGTGTTACTAGGATTAGAGAAATGGTGGACTATGGTATAAATGTAGCAACAGCTCAAGATACCATTTGCGATGGCTTTCATATATATGGAACAGGGGACCCCTTAGACTATGGATTGATATGTGCCTATACAGCCCAATATAATACTCCAAAGACTGGAAGAATAGTCTTTGATATGTTAACAAAAAATGCGGCGAGAATATTTGATCCAGATATGAAATATGGAATAGAAGTTGGCAATAGTGCAGATTTAAATATAATAGATGCACCAAATGTTCAAGAGGCCTTGAGATTAAGGGCATCTAGAAAATATGTAATAAAAAATGGAAAGGTAATAGCTCGATTTGAAAGAAAAGCAACTCTTTTATAGTAATTTTACTAGAGATTTAGCAGGATTATTGTCCTGCTAAATCAAACTTTTATATAGGAAAAATAAGCAAATAAAACCTTGAAATAGTGCCTTTTTAAGAAGTTTTTTTATTTGACATTGAATCACTAATATGTTAATATTTAGAGTGTCCGAAAATACGGAGGGGTGTCCGAGTGGTTGTAAGGAGCTGGTCTTGAAAACCAGTGATCTCGTAAGGGACCGTGGGTTCGAATCCCACCCCCTCCGCCATAGATAAAATGTGGAGAAGTACTCAAGTGGCTAAAGAGGTGCCCCTGCTAAGGGCATAGGCTGGGTAACCGGTGCGAGGGTTCAAATCCCTCCTTCTCCGCCATCTTTTTTATTTAGTATTAAGTAGTACTTTATATTAAATAAAAAATAGGATTTGCAAGGGGAACCTCCCCTGCCGATTTAAGGAAGGTGCTCAGGTTGCATAGCAACCGTCGAAGGAAACCTAGGGCTTATTAGCGAAGTGCCAAAGGCACCTTTAAATAATTAAATTTACATAAAGGCTGAGAAAGGGCTAGTAAAAGGTATAGAAGTTAGAGAATAGGATCTAGGCTGAAAATCCTATACAATCTTTGAACCCACCCTGGAGCTAAGACTTAAAAATCTTCGGTGTAAACCGTTATAGTATTTGAGAGAATAGAATGGATCTATTAATTAGGGTGGTACCGCGAGTAACCTTCGTCCCTTTGATGGGAAGGAGGTTTTTTTGATTCAAGGGAATTCCCCTATCCAGTTAAGAAAAGAAATAAAGTTCCATAACAATTGTCCAAGGAATCTTAGGGTTCCTTTAAGTAGATAGCCAATTAGCTGAAGGCATATTTAGATAACAAGGAGGAGTAAAATGGCAAAAAAAGAAAAGGTATTAGAAATCACACCTAGAAGTGAGGACTTTGCCCAATGGTATACGGATGTAATATTAAAAAATGAATTAGTAGACTATTCCCCAGTAAAGGGATTTATGACAATAAGACCTTATGGCTATGGAATATGGGAAAATATACAGGCGGCTTACGATAAAAGGTTTAAGGAAACAGGACATAAAAATATGTATTTTCCTCTGTTAATTCCGGAAAGCCTACTACAAAAAGAAGCGGAACATGTGGAGGGCTTTGCACCGGAGGTAGCTTGGGTAACCCACGGGGGGAATGAAGAGTTGGCAGAGCGATTAGCCATTAGGCCAACATCAGAAACCATAATCTGTAGTATGTATTCCAAATGGTTAAAATCATGGAGGGAGTTGCCTTATCTATATAATCAATGGTGTAGTGTAGTTAGATGGGAGAAGAGCACCCGCCCTTTCCTAAGGACAGCAGAATTTTTATGGCAGGAAGGTCATACCCTACATGAAACCTATGATGAAGCACAGGAAGAAACTTTAAAGATGCTGGGAATTTATCAAGAAGTGGCAGAGGAATATTTGGCTATACCTATGGTAGTGGGCAAAAAAAGTGAAAAGGAAAAGTTTGCAGGTGCTTTTTCCACCTATACAATGGAGGCATTGATGCATGACGGGAAGGCATTACAATCAGGAACCTCCCATAATCTAGGTCAGCATTTTACAAAGGCTTTTGATATTACCTTTACTGGTAGGGAGGGAGATATAGAATACCCATACCATACCTCATGGGGAATATCTACCAGGTTAATTGGTGGATTGATAATGGTCCATAGTGATGATAATGGTTTGGTTCTACCTCCCAAAATAGCACCTATCCAAGTAGTGATAATACCAGTAGCCCAACATAAAGAAGGGGTATTGGATAAGGCTTATGAGATTAAGGCAGAATTAGAGAAAGAGTATAGAGTGGAGATAGATGATAGTGAAGGATATTCCCCAGGCTGGAAATTCAACCAATGGGAAATGAAAGGTGTTCCTATTAGACTAGAAATAGGGCCTAGGGATATAGCCAATAATCAAGTGGTTATAGCCCGTAGAGATGGTGAAGAAAAGACCCCCTTACCAATGGAAAATCTAGAGGAAAACATTAAAAAACTTCTAGATGATATTCAGCAAAGTTTATTTGATAAGGCATTAAAGGCTAGGGAAGAAAAGACCTTTATAGCTAAAGATATGGAGGAGTTCTCAAACACTATTAATGCCACACCAGGCTTTATAAAGGCAATGTGGTGTGGAGAGAGGGAATGTGAAGATAAAATAAAGGAAGATACTGGGGCTACCTTACGTTGTATTCCTTTTGAACAGGAGGATATTGGTTCTACAAAATGCGTATGTTGTAGTAAAGAGGCTAAGGATATGGCATATTTTGCCCGAGCTTATTAAGAATAAAAGCTAGAACAAGATTTATATTGTTCTAGCTTTTATTCTTTTATTGTCCCATAATCTTTTTATTCTATTCCATTTTTTGTAAATTTGTTGTTTGTGGAATTCAATAATGATATCTGGTAGCTTTCTTTCTTCCACTGCATCTCCAATTATTTCTGCAGGTACAAATATAGACTTGGTGTTTCTTAACTCCTCTATAAAAATTAAATGCTCATAGATGGTTAAAAGCCCCTCAATAATATTGTCCAGCCTTTTAACTTCCCTTTCATCCTCTTGATGGAGAATTAAATCATATTCATTAATTAGAGCCTTTTCCCGCAAATTTATTATATCATCATAAAGGCCTTCTAAAGGAAGATTTTCTTTTTTATTCAATACCTTATCAATTACTTCTGGAAATTCTTCCATTAACCTATTACACTCATTATAGACGGCCTCTAAAGGCTTATGGGGAAATACAAAATAATTGACCAGAAGGGCTATAATAATACCAGCAGAGGTGTCCAATAGACGAAAAACACTATATTGTAAAATATTATCATGGGATTCCAACATTATAGACAGGAAAACCACACAGGCAATAACAATGGCATTCCTCCATTTTAAAATATTACAAATGTAAATAATCAGTATAATACCTATACCTATAAGAATGGGATTGCCAGTAAGAATCAGAGCAAAAACATATCCGAAAAGGGCCCCTATTATAGTGCCAAAAAGCCTACCCTTTCCTTTATTAAAAGAGTCGCTAAAGGTTCCTTGCATGGTGATAATAGCGGCAACGGCAGCCATAAATCCAGAACTACCCTTTAAAAAGTAGCCAAAATATATACAAATAACTACAGCTAGGGCAGTTTTAAAAATACGGGCACCAATTTTCATAATTACAAAACTCCTTTATAGCTTACATATTAAATGCTTGAAATTAACCTATCAAATAATTAATTTATTATATCATATAGGCTTAGTATTTCTATATATTAAAATAAAACAATATTATAAAAATTTTTTAATAAACCTTACAGAAAATAGTATATTGATGCTATTATTAGAAAATAATAAATTGATTTATAGTTCAAATTATGTTAAGATAAACATCGTTAAGTAGCTATTGTGCCCATAGCTCAGCTGGATAGAGTGCCTGACTACGAATCAGGAGGTCGCAGGTTCGAATCCTGCTGGGCACGCCATTTTAACCTTGTAATTATGACAGGCTTCTAGAAATAAAAAGTTACTGTCTTTTTTATTTTATAATTTTTAGAACCTAACTACAATTTCATATATTAATTAAAGACTAAATTATGATTAAATCTTTTAACAATGTGTTATTCAGCTCTATTTAGGTACCCAAACTTTATATTCCAGAATATGCAAACCTTTAATATAATTTTAAAAACTCCTATTCTATGCGTTTATCATACAAATAATAAGGCCAATAAGGGGATGGTGATCACTGAAAATAAGGTGGAGAGAAAAACCCCCTGAGAGCCTAATATTGCATTACCCCCATATTGGTCGGCAAGTACCGATACAAAGGAAGCAGCGGGCATAGCAGTAACCATTACAGGTATTGCCAACATATATACATCTTCTGCAAAGGGCTTTATAATAATAAAGACTAGTAAGGGCAATATGATTAAACGTACTAAGCTTACTATGTAAATTCTCCAATTGCTCCAAGTTTCCTTCATTTTGACTTCAGCTAGCATTCCCCCAATGACCAACATAGATAGAGGAGTAGTTGTATCCCCAACAAGGTTTAGGGTTCCATCGATAGCTTCAGGCAAATTTATATTAAAGGCAAAAAGAATCAATCCTACAAATATGGATACTACCCCTGGGCTTAAAAATAATCTGGGATTAAACTTTCCATTAGTATTTCCTTGATTTAACATCATTAATCCTATGGAAAAGGCAACAAAATTAAAGGGCAAATTATAAATCCCTACATAAAATAACACCCATTCTCCAAATATAGCACTTAAAACAGGGATGCCCATAAAACCTACATTAGATAGCATAATCATAAACTGATATACACCTAAATCTTCCTTATTCTTTGTCTTTAAAAAATAGGGTGCAAATAGGGCGACAATTAGGGATAATCCATATACACCGACTGAAATCAATAGCATCTTAATGCCTCCTGCCAACAACTCTGGAGAAAAGTCCTGATTTATTGAATTTACCAATAGGGCAGGGAGGGTGATATTTACCATTAAACCGGTTAATCCCTTAATTATTTTTCCATCCAATACTTTAAATTTTCTTCCAATATATCCAATTATAATAATAAGAAATAAAGTTAATACTTTATTGAATACCCTAATAAAATACATAAACCCTGTCCAACTCCTTTCATTGGTTAAAAACTATTTTTTTGTGTTATTTCCATAGGATGCATTTCATAAAACTTAAATAAATTTCAATATTATATTACTACCCATTTATTCTTTGTTTTAATAATATTAAGAATAAAGGTTTTTCCTTAATAATATTTATTTTTCTTCTTTTATAGGATTATAGGGGACCTTTTAGTATAACTAATGTTTTTGTCATCTGTTAGCATTCTTCTTGTATTTGTCAACCGAAATCTGTACCAGGTGGTAAAAAATTAATTGTTACTGTTTAACAAATCCTCTGTTTCCTTTATTTTGTAAGAATACTCATTCATATAATTTTAAAAGATTTATGGGTCACCCTATCTATTATTAAAACTGTTTGTATTTCATCTTATCAAATATCCTATTTGATCTGTTAACAACAAATATTATGTTCTTTTATTCCATGCAAAAAGGTTACAAAGACATTCTCTACATTTTGGGCAAATATATCCATTACAATCTTTGCAGATTTTATCTTCATATGATAATTCAGTTTGACATCTCCAACAATGGGCTGGAGTTCTAAGCTTTTCCTATAATCCTCTTGGTCATCTGTACCTTTAATAAATGCTAACTCTTGTTTTTTTGATTTAATATTTGAAGTGTTTTATACATTCATCTTATATAAAAATATTTGATATAAAAATTTATATCAAATATTTTTATATAATTATATAGATACGGCAGGTAAAAATATAAAGGAGTAGCTAGCACAAAAGGGCCTTGGGCCCGCATAAGAAAACCACCGTCTAGGCCGATGAATAATTATTCATATTACTTTCTTCACTTTTTCCCGAAGGTAAACCCTTCTCCACTGATAAATGGTATTCATATTTGTCATTTCTTTTTCAAGGACATCATAAAACTTATAATTGTCTTTTGTGTAGTAATATTTCTCATAACTCTAATATTTATATCAATAAAACCTGTAATTTTTTTATTTAGTTCTATGGGTTCTGGGAAGTCGAAGCGATCGTAGTGCTTCTTATTTAAAAACCCAACTATATATATATTTTCTCTATTCTGAGGTATATTCCCATATTCTGATGCATTCATCCTCAAAACCTCTTCTATAACCAACTATTGAAAAGGCCTGACATGGAAAGACAGCTGAAAGTATATCTATATCAGGTATATCTTTCGGTTCTATAAAATGTATATCCCCTGGGCTAAGACAGTAGAATTCATATTTAGACTATAGGTTTTGCAGGCATATCTATCAATCTCATTAGTCCATATAATATTTCCTCCTGCTTTTTCAAAGCCCCTGCATATTCCCCCTACACCAGCAAACAAACTTGCAACTTTATAATTTCTTTCCATACCAACACCTCCAAACACATATTCTATATGATAATATTAGCATAGATGTTTTTTGCAAGGCAAGAAGTGGATTTCTTATGCTCTTCTTAATTCGAAATAATATAGGGCTTAATTTATGTTAGATTTCATAAGGATTTTAAATATAATGCTGTTATGGTTTTAGTTTAAATGTATTTTTATGGGGAACATGGGAGGTGATATGATTGGACTGAAAAGAAGAAATATTATTAAGATATTTTAAAGAAAATAAATTGCAAAGGCAAATTAATAGGGAGCTAAATATCTCTAGGATTACATACAAAAGTATTTTATAGAGTTTGAAACCAAAAATACAAAGCTACAAGAGTTATTAAGAATCAACTTCTATTACTAGAGGTGACACATATAAATCATAGAATATCAAAGGATATAAAAAATAAATTAAAGATAAAAAAATATAAGCTAAGACTACCCATCTAATGGCCCCAGGTTTCAATCCTGCTGAACACACCATTTTATTCTGCAATATTAATTATTATAGTTTTTTTCCCATCTTTCTATACATTGATTTGGCTTGAAAAGACAGAGAATAGGATTTATAATTTTATATAGATTATAAAACTATTATTAAATTTTAATCAAATTTTAATGATAAATAGATTTGTTTTAAATTTTACTTTGTTATTATAAGGTCATCAAAGATGACTGGAGGTTATTTTATGGTAACTATAGAACAAGTGGATAAGCTTAGAGAAAAGGCCAATATCTCTTATGATGAGGCCAAGAAAATTTTAGAAGAAACTAATGGGGATATTTTAGAGGCTATAATAAAACTGGAACAACAAAATCGCATCTCCTCTCCAGCAGGTGGTGGATATTATAATTCCAGGCAAAAGGTAGAAGAGGCTCCAGAACAAAATAATACTAGAAATAATAATGGACAAAATTCTGGTGCTTCCTTTAGAGAACTCTTAGGGAAGTTTATAAGATGGCTAAGGAAAATGATATCTAAAGGTAATAGTAATTATCTTCAGGTTACAAAAGGTGGAGAGAAAACCACTACCGTATCTGTTACCATTTTAGTTATAGGATTGGTATTTGCATTTTGGGTAATTGTTCCTCTGCTAATTGTAGGACTTTTCTTTGGCTATAGGTATTCATTTAATGGACCAGACCTAGGTAAAGAAAGTATAAACCAAGTAATGGACTCTGTAGCAAATGCTGCAGAAAATATAAAAAATGAAGTTAAGGGTGAAAATTCCCATGGAGAAAATTCTAATAGTTGAAGATGAAGAAAAATTAGCACGTTTTGTAGAGCTGGAGTTAAAATATGAAGGCTATCAAGTGGATAAGGCCTATAATGGTAGGGATGGACTGGAGCTTATAAAGACCCATCCCTATGACCTTGTTCTGTTGGATATTATGCTACCTGAGTTAAGCGGCATTGAGGTTTTAAGAAGAGTGCGGCAATTTTCCTCTATACCTATTATTCTGCTCACTGCCAGGGATACTGTAGTGGATAAGGTTACTGGTTTGGATGGGGGCGCTGATGATTACATAACTAAACCCTTTGCCATAGAGGAGCTATTAGCCAGAATAAGAACAGTTCTAAGAACAAGACATCTCCCACCACCTGAAGTAAAGTCAAGGGTTATGACCTATAAAACCTTGGAGCTGGATTCAGAAAAAAGAGAAGTGAAGGTGGCTGGAGATATAATTCATTTGACAAAAAAAGAGTTTGATTTACTTTACTATCTTATGAAAAATAAGAATATTGTAGTTAAAAGGGAAAGCGCTTTGGATAAAATTTGGGGTTATGATTTTGTCGGAAACACTAATGCGGTAGATGTGTATGTAAGACATCTAAGAACAAAGATAGAAGAACCATATAATTTGAAAGTAATACAGACTGTTCGGGGAGTAGGGTATCTAATAAAAGATGAATAAAGAAAATGAGAATTCCACCAAATTTACAACAAAATTAAGATCATCCCTCGTATTAAAGCTTAACTTCCAAATGATGGGCAGATTAATATCTGTCTTCTTCGCAATGAATATGATTATTATTGTTATGATGTTTTTTGTTTTTATATGGAAGGCAGAGGAAGGGGGAAAGTCCTTTCTTCAATCCCAAAATACTCCCCCATTTACTGAACAATCCATGTTCGATGATCAAGGATACGAGATTTTAGCAAAGGATTATCCAGGTAAAGGCATAAAACTTTCCAATGCTCTTCAAAAAAAACTTCCCCTAAATACAAAGGATGCCAGAAGAAGCATTGCATTTTCAAAGAATAATAAGGGTAAAGGAATTTTAGAAAAAATCTACTCCATCAGATATATTATGGAAGTTCCCTTCAATAATTCCTATTATGAAATAATCTATTTACTAGGAAGGGATATTAGGATTTTTTCTCCACTATTTTTTATTATCTTAATTATTGAACTCTCCATAATAATTATTAATACAAAGAGGGGTTATAAAAATATTAGAAAGACCCTTGAGCCTATAAATGAATTGACTAAAACTGCACAAAGTTTTAATAGGGGGGTGCCCCAAGATGTTTTGCTTAAGGATTTAGCTGGGGCTATAAGTAATATTGATGCCAATAAACTAGATAATTATATTTCTATAGATAGCTCACAGGATGAGCTTAAAGATTTAGCCAGTGCTATAAATAGTATGTTAAACCGTATTAACCATTCTTACCAATCTCAGGTACGCTTTGTTTCTGATGCTTCCCATGAACTAAGAACCCCTATATCAGTAATACAAGGCTATGCCAATCTCTTAGATCGCTGGGGTAAGACTGATGAAATAACATTACAGGAGTCCATAGATGCTATAAAATCCGAAGCAGATAATATGAAAGACTTGGTAGAACAGCTATTATTTTTAGCTAGAGGGGACAATGAAACCATACAACTCCATAAAGAAACCTTTGATTGTACTATATTAATAGAGGAGGTTATCCGAGAAACAAAGATGATTAATGATAATCATAACTTTGAGGTAACCTTAGATAGTCCTGCATTTATATCTGGTGATAAGCAGCTTCTAAAACAAGCTATAAGAATACTGGTGGATAATAGTATAAAATTCACTCCAACAGGGGAGACCATTTTCCTAAAAGTGAAAAGAAAAGATAATTCCATTCATATAATAGTCCAGGATAGTGGCATAGGTATAAGTCCAAAGGATTTACCCCATATATTTGATAGATTTTATCGTTCTGATGAATCCAGGGCAAGAAAAACAGGGGGCTCAGGTCTAGGTCTATCCATAGCTAAATGGATTATAGAAGAACATGATGGTTATTTTAAGATAATCAGTAGGATGGATATAGGTACACGCATCACCATGGTTTTTGATCAGGTGACTAATACTATTGAACAATAGCTTAGGCAAAACCTTAAATTAATGACTAAAACATCTTCCATAAAAATCTGATTAAAGGTCTACTAAAGGGGTAAATATATTAGGGACTGATATGGAGAAAATTTAAGGAGGATTTTTATGGAACTTAGTAAAAGATTAGAAGAAGCTTTAAACAAGCAAATCAATTTAGAATTAGGAGCTGCCTATACCTATAAAGGTATGGAACAATACTTTAGGGAAGAGGGCTTACCCCAATATGCTCATTTTTTTGAAGAACATACTAAAGAAGAAATAGAACATGCAGAAGATTTTAGAAATTTTATAGAGGATGTAGATGGTCATGTGGTATACCTACCTTTAGAAGGGGTATCTACTGAATACAGCTCTCCAAAAGAGGCCTTTGAAGCAGCCTTAGACCATGAAAAGATGATTTCAGCTAGTATTAGAGATATTCTTGAGATAGCAATAGAAGAAAAACACTATGCCGCAGAGAACTTTTTAAGAACTTATATTGATGAACAGGTGGAAGAAGAAAACCTATTTAGAAGTGTCTTAGATGCTATTAAACATGCTGGAGAAAAGGGTGCATCACACTTTGTTCTTAGCCAAATGTTAAAACATGAAGATTAAATAAAAGTGAAATAAGATTTTTTATTAAAATAAAAAGGTCATCTTTGAAGTTTCGGGGATGATCTTTTTAGATAACAAAAATAGTCTATAATAGAGTTGCATGCAGATAAAGGCTTTACTACCTCAGCAATCTAAATTTAAAAGAATGGAGGGACCATGTATTATCATTATTTAAATACTTTTCATAAAATTGAACTTTCCCATCTCTACCCACTAATATGATTGTTTTATATAATGTACCATATTCTGGTGAATCAATATGGATGCTAGATAACAAACGTTCCTTTTCTAATGGAATACCTGTGCTTGGTAAATAGTTATCTGCGGGGATTTCAGTATCATCAAGTATATTAAAAAGCTCTTCTATTGTAAATTCCTTATTAATATAATGGGTAAATTGTTTTTTTGCCTTCTCTACCTTATACCAAGGGATATCTAGTAAGGAATTACTTATCCCATAAATTCCTGATGAAAGGTTTTTTATCTTATCTTCCACATTAGAATAGTAATATAGTTCTTCAGGTGAACCTATAATTAAATTAAAGGGACTATAGATATTTTTTTTACTCTGGATATTTCTCAAATACTTCTTGGAATCTATTGAACTAGTTAAAAAATTACTAGTTAAACAGCCCCTAGATAAGTTGTTATCATCCTGGTTTAGGGTAAAATCCCGATAGTTTGTTACAAAGGCAATTCTACCTTCTGTGGTTATGCCTGTCCATGTACCACCTTTTTCTATATCCTTGCCTGCTAAAACATTTGAATCGGATTTCCAATAATGAGCCTTTTTTGAAGGACGGGCCTTAAATTCATCTCGATTTCCAATAAAAATAAAATCATATTTGGGATGGGCTTTATATGAAAATATTATAGTACACATGTCAACACCTCTTTATGTAAGGACTTAATGATTATTTGAATATAATAACTATATACCACCTGAATGGTCATACATAGTATTCTACCTAACTCTCTTTATAATTTTTATCAGAATAATCTAGAAGCACCTTTTTACAATTATTACAAATATATGCTGGAAAATTAATGGCTTTAAATACATTGTTTTCAAGCATTACCTCACCTTCTTTATGTAATAAAGAAAACTTATGTATTTTCTTTGTCCAGGCTATTTTATTGCCTGTTTGTAGAAAACCGTTTTCCATTTCTTGATTACAATAGGGACAATTCACTAATTAACCTCCTTAAATATGCTAGTATGATACCATAGTCATTATAACATAATGAATTAAATCATTTAAAAGAATCCCTATTTATATTCCTTATCCCTAACCCTATGGAATATATGTAAGATTATCCCATACCCCCTCTCCCCTATCCTTACAATACCTTATTCTTAATTATATTGCATTATGTTGCAGAAAAAAACAATCTAGATTTATAAATGATATTATAATATAATTAAATTAGTGATAAATAAAGGGGGGCTAATTTATGACTAACGAAGAATTTCAAAAGATTGTATTAGATGAACTTAGGAGTTTAAATGGTAAAGTAGATGGACTAGGGGAAGGTCAAACTAGGCTAGAAGAAAGACAGACCAGACTTGAAGAAGGTCAAAGCAAACTGGAAGAGCGACAGACTAGGCTTGAAGAAGGTCAAGTTAGAATGGAACATAGGCTAGATAATATAGAAAAAGATATAAAAGCTGTGATAGAACAAACTGCTGATTTAACGGAATTTAGAGAAGAGACAAAACAAGAGTTTAATGAAATACATAATACCCTTTCAAAAATAGAAATTGTAGCAGCTGGTAATTGGAGGGACATAGCAAAGCTAAAATCTGCAAGATAATATTGAATTTAAAACCTTAATATAAATCCTAAACATTGAAGAACTCTAAAAGGGTTGTTTTTTGTTGAAAGAAACAGATATTTTATGTTGAAGGTGTATTCCAATATGTCCTATACCATGCAGAACTGAAGAGAGAACCAACCAAATTACCTTGCCGTAAATACCTAATAAAATAAAAGCCACTACACTTCTAAATAAAATTTAATAAGAGATAGGTCGAAACCTATCCCTTTTATAATTACCTTGGTTCACAAGGTGGCTTATGGGGAGGAAAATGATAATCACAATCGGGGAACTTTATTTTATTAACCTCCTCCAATTTGAATTCTAATAACATCTCCATTTTTATAATTTTAGTTAAAGTTTCTGAAACAGATTTATTAACAGAAATTAAATCATTAACAGTAACCTTACCCTCCTTGGATTTAGCCATTGCTAGAACATGTTGGATTTTTTCACCTTCTGCATTAATAAGGTGGGCTAAACCAGTTTCTTGAAGAGCAATAGATTCTAATAGATCATTAAAAGCCTGACACTGGGTAGTCTCAGAAGGCTCAATAACTGGCATTGACATAGTAATACCTCTTAGTAATAATATAGAAATTAAATATATTAATTTCCTAATAATATAATATTACAATAGCATAAAAATGTGCACTAAATATAAATTCTAAATAACGGGTAACTCTAAATGGGTTCTTTTTTATTGAAGGAACTGAAGTGTCCAAATATCAGTACAGCCTATATGAGATAATAAAAACAGCAAATAATCTTTATTTTACAACCAGAGGGTGAAATATTATATTTATCCTCAAAAAGTAATTGTATAAAAATTTAAATTTAAGGAGGGTTAAATTTGAAAAAGGCTGTATATATTATACTAATACTAGCATTGTTATTGGGCATGGTATTGACTGGGTGCTCATCCAATCCTGCAGAAGGTAGTGGAACAGAGGTAGCGGGAAATGGTGAGAAACAGGAAACCAAGGATGAACCGGAAGAATCAAAATTTGGGACAAGAAAAAATCCCGTTCCATTGAATCAAGAAGTGAAGGTGGGACCAAATTGGAATGTGGAAATAGTTGAAATCATTCCCGATGCATGGTCAATAATAAAGAAAGAAAATCAATTTAATGAGCCACCTGAAGAGGGACACCAATATGTAATGGCTAAGGTTAAGGTTACCTATATAGGGGAAGAGTCAGGCACACCTTGGGTTGATTTGACAATAAAATATGTTGGTAATGATGGAAACACTTACGATAGTGAAGGTCTTGTAGTACCAAAATCCTTGCTTGATGTTGGAGAACAATTTCCTGGTGCATCTGCAGAAGGGAATGTAGATTGGAATGTTTCATTAGAAGCAGTTGAAGGGGGAGCAATCTTAGTAGAAGAATCATTTTCCTTTGACGATACCCGTGTATTTTTCGAGGGAGTCAAATAAGAAAACCCTAACAATACTTTTACAACAAAAATGCAACGATAACAATTTGATATGATACCTCCAAAGTAGACAGTCTAATTAATTAAAATTGGATAATCTACTTGGAGGTATTTTTATATACCTAAAGAAAAATAACAAAATAGAAAAAATATAAAGGGATATGGAAAATATTATAGAAATATACAAGAAAAGTAAGCCATATTGAATATGCTAATTTCTATAGATTAAGAGTCTATATAGTTAGTTTATGTGTAAAAGTCCATATACTATGGTACTATATAAAAAAAATAATTGTTGGAGGTCCTATTATGTCAAAAATACTTAAAGGTATT
>MTKW01001015.1_pt1 | contig 25699 bp, 30 predicted proteins | sample 1042761 | NCBI WGS metagenome assembly MTKW01 (sample SAMN06205366, study PRJNA360243) | anaerobic digester metagenome | biome: Wastewater treatment plant; feature: Anaerobic digester sludge; material: sludge; isolation source: anaerobic digester fed with sludge from wastewater treatment plant ...
TTATTATTGTGTTAAGCTAGGCCTAATAGGGTATAAATAAGGGTGACATACTAGTTACTATAGATACTAATATTTTATTTGAAAGGATGAAGGCTTTGGACAAGATGCAAAATAACATTATGGTTCAGGTAGGGGTTGTAGTGAGGGATATAGAAAAGACAGCCCGTAATTTTACTAAAATATTTGGTGTTGACATGCCCCATATTTCTCTTACTGATACCCGTGACAAAGCCCTGACNNGAGTACAAGGGCCAGCCTACAGAGGCCAGGGCAAAGCTTGCCTTTATAGACATGGGTGGTATGCAGCTAGAGCTAATTGAACCAGATGACCATCCTAGTACCTGGAAGGAGTTCTTAGACAAGCATGGTGAGGGAATCCACCATATAGCCCTCAATGTAAAGGGTATGAAGGAGACTGTAGCCTATCTTGAAAATAACGGGATGCCCCTAGTGCAAAAGGGTGAGTATACCGGTGGTCGCTATGCTTACATAGACAGTAGCGACAAGCTAGGTATGATAATAGAGCTTTTAGAAAACGACTAAAAGTTAAGAGGACAAGTTTTATATATATATAGAAAAGCCTGCTTTACTTATTAATAGAGCAGGCTCTTTTTATAAGGCTATAGGCCAGGCAAGCTACTTTAAGAAAATATCTACTAGTGATATTATATAGGTGGGCTAGTATTTGAAAAAGATGGTGACTAAACAGATGAAGGGTAAAGGAAAGGTAAAAAGGTTAATAGTCTTTATAGTATTTTTGGCCTATCTACTATCGCCTCTTGCAGCCTCTTTTAGGTCCATGCTAGTGATGCTACCCTATAGCTACCTGCAACAGAGAAAGAGCCTTTTAGCTGAGGAGGGTATAAAGCTTAAAATCCCAGCGGGAATATCCACCCTAAAAAGAGATTGGTACCCCCTCTTATTGACCTTTAATGATGACAAGGGCATGTCTGATTACCTAGGCTATCCAGTTAGATTTACTGTCTTGTATAGCTTTGGCCACTATGACCTCTTAAAGGCTAGGTCCAGCTACTATGATAGGGAGTCGCCCTACTTTTCAAGCTTTTATGGCGGATATATAATAAGGCCGGAGGACCCGGACCAGGTTTTTGCCTTTAAGGATGACGGTAGTGTAAATGCCGATGACCTGTTCAAGATTACTAGCTATGACCAGCTGGAGCTTGTTATCTCCTCCCTAGGTTGCCCTCCGGAAAAGCTCAAGTTTGAAAGTAGTCAGGTCCAAATCCAGGATGATGTTGATTATCTAGGGATAGGAGGCTGGACCCTAGTAAATTCAAACATAAGCAGCAATAGCCCAGAGCATAAATATGAGTCCTTTAAGTATGCCTATATCCAATATGGTAGACCCAGGGGAATAAAGGACCTTGATGAGGATTTCCCCCTAGTAAAGCTTAGGGGAAGGGTATATGCCAGATATTTTAAAGAATACCAGGCTACAATTGTCCTATTTATAATGGGTCCCAGCTGGGCTACCATAGAAGAATGCGATAAAATGATATTGTCCAAAACCACAATAGGAAGATAGGCAGACAGCCTTTAAAAAAGGGAGGGAGACCTAGCTTGCAAAACAGGACCAAGGCCCAGATCTCGCTTGTAGATTTGTCTGGCGTAGTAGAGAGAATTACATATGTAAATGAGGAAAACGGTTATACAGTCCTTAGACTAAAAAGTAGGGGCCATCATGACCTTGTAACAGTTGTTGGCAACCTACCTGGCCTAAATCCTGGCTCAGTCCTAGACCTTAAGGGTAGCTGGAAGACTGACCCCCGCTATGGTAAACAGTTTTTAGTCTCCTCCTTTAATGAAAAAATGCCTGCAACTGCAGCAGGGATTGAAAAATATTTAGGTAGTGGCCTTATAAAGGGTATAGGGCCCGTATATGCAAAGAGGATTGTCAAAAAATTTAGGGAGGATACCCTAAAGGTAATCGAAGAAGAGCCCGACCTGCTCCTAGAGATAGAAGGGATAGGACAAAAGCGGATAGACATGATAAAAAAGGCCTGGGAAGAGCAAAAAGAGGTTAGAAATATCATGATTTTCCTTCAATCCCATGGTGTTTCTACCTCCTATGGGGTCAAAATATTCAAAGCCTATGGTAATGAAGGAATAGAAATTGTCAAGGAAAACCCCTATAGGCTAGCTGATGATATATGGGGAATAGGCTTTAAGACAGCCGATAGGATAGCTGCCAATCTAGGCTTTGATCCCCACTCCTATGAGAGGATAAGGTCAGGAGTATCCTATGTCCTTAGCCGGATGTCTGATGAGGGCCACTGCTATGCAAAACGGGACGTCATCATAGAGGAAGGGGCAAGGCTACTAGAGACAGAAGGGGCGCTAGTAAGTGAGGCCATAGACCGGATGCTAAAGGAGGGGGCCTTGATTGAGGACCTAGACCAGGCCATATACCTGCCAGTCTTTTACCATAGTGAGAGGGGGACAGCTAGGCGGATAAGGGAGATAGCAAAAGCCGAAAACCCCTTTGCCTCAAGACCAATTGGGGATGTCCTAAGGCAGATTGAAAGACAAAAGAGGATTAATTATGATGAGATCCAGCGAAAGGCAATCATAGAGGCTGCAAGGTCCAAGTTTATGGTCCTAACTGGTGGGCCAGGTACCGGTAAAACCTTTACTAGCCTAGGCATTATTTCCCTCTACAAGGCCCTAGGGGCAGATATACAGCTAGCAGCTCCCACAGGCAGGGCAGCAAAGCGCCTAAGTGAGGTCACGGGTATGGAGGCTAAAACCATACATAGGTTGCTGGAGTTTAAGCCCGGCCAGGGCTATGCCCGCAATGAGCTGGACCCTATAAAATGCGACCTACTTATCATCGATGAGGTCTCCATGGTGGACCTTATCCTGATGTACAACCTACTTAAGGCTCTAGATAATAATACAGTAGTAATACTAGTAGGTGATGTTGACCAGCTACCCTCAGTTGGACCTGGTAATGTCTTGCGAGATATTATTGATTCTGCTTGCATTAGTGTTGTTAGGCTAACCAATATATTCCGCCAAGCCAGGGGCAGTATGATAATTACCAATGCCCATAGGGTAAACCAGGGGCAGATGCCAATCTATAGGGGTAGGCAAGACAGGGACTTTTTCTTTATCCAGCAGGAGGATCCGGAAAAGGTGGCCCAGGAGATAGTAGACCTTGTAAGCAGCAGGCTAGCTAAGTATTATAGGGTAGATCCAGTCAAGGATATCCAGGTCCTATGTCCCATGCTAAGGGGCAGTACCGGGGCCCATAATATAAATAGTCTGCTCCAGGAGAGGCTATCGCCCAAGGGTATTAGCGTAAGCTATGGTGGTACGGTCTACCGAAAGGGCGACAAGGTAATGCAGATAAAAAACAATTATGATAAAAATGTCTTTAACGGGGATATCGGTTTTATAGAGGAGATAGACCAGGAGGACAGGTCCATAAGTATCTCCTTTGACGGTAGGAGTGTAGACTATGATTACAGTGACCTAGATGAGCTGGTCCTATCATATGCCTGCACTGTTCACAAGAGCCAGGGCAGTGAGTATCCTATAGTAGTGGCCCCCTTGACTAGCCAGCACTATATGATGCTACAGAGAAACCTACTCTATACCTGTATTACAAGGGCCAAGAGAGTCTTTGTCCTTGTAGGAACAAAGCAGGCAATAGGGATGGCGGTTAGCAATAACAAGATAGCCAAGAGAAACACCAGGCTCAATCACCGAATAGCCGAAGAGTTAAGGGAAAGCAGTGGCGAAAATCTTTAAGAGGCTAGCTGGCTAATGTAACAAAACAGGAAATATTGACTTTGTAGAATAAAGACTAGGTGGTGGAATTAAATGTACTATAATTACAGGAAAAGCTTTGCAAGTGATAACAACTCTATAGTCCACCCTAAGGTAATGGAGGCTCTAGAAAGAGTAAACTCTGGCCATTACCTATCTTATGGGGAAGACCCTATTACAAGCAAGGTAGAAGAAAGATTTAGAGAAATATTTGGTCCCTCCTCTGAGACCTTTTTTGTCTTTTCTGGCACTGCAGCCAACCTAACAGGCCTATCAGCCCTAATGAAGCCCTACAATGCAGTTATATGCCCGGATTCGGCCCATATAAAGGTTGACGAGTGTGGGGCTGTTGAGAGGTTTTCAGGCTCTAGCCTACTAACGGTAAAAACCGCTGATGGAAAACTAAGACCCCATATGTTAGACCCATATCTTGACCATATTGGGGTAGAGCACAGTCCCCAGCCATCTGTTATTTCAATTACCCAGTCCACAGAGCTTGGGACAGTCTACACAATAGAGGAACTAAAAGCCCTATGCTCCTATGCTCATAGCAAGGGCCTATTAGTCCATATGGATGGGGCTAGGCTTGCCAATGCTGCTGCAAGCCTAGACTGTAGCCTAAGGGCCATGACCACAGATGTAGGTGTAGACCTACTATCCTTTGGGGGCAGCAAAAATGGCCTAATGGTGGGGGAGGCTGTAGTATTTACAAGGGGCGACCTAGCTGAAGGCTTTAAATATATAAGAAAGCAGGCAGGTCAGCTAGCCTCAAAGATGAGGTATATAGCAGCACAGTTTGATGCCCTCCTAACCGATGACCTTTGGCTTAAAAATGCTAAACAGGCCAACAAGCTGGCAAGTCTCCTAGCAGAAGAGCTAAAAAAGATACCTGGCATAAGGATAACAAGACCCGTCGAGGCAAATGCCCTCTTTGTTAATATGCCAGCCGAGGCTGCCAGTAGACTAATGGAGACTTACCCCTTTTACCTGATGAACAAGGAGACAGGAGAGTATAGGTGGATGACCTCCTTTGACATGGTGGACCAAGATATATATGATTTTGTAAAGGCCATAAAGGGGTCCTTATCATACAAGGGTTAGGAGCCTAAAAAAAGACCTCCTAGCAGGAGAGAACAGATAAAAAAAGTCTCCTAGCAGGTGAAAAAATATAAGGAAAAGGCCCTGACAGGAGAAAATGATAAGAAAGCCCCCTAGCAAAAAAAGGATAAGAAAAAGGCATAACCATAGATTTAGGTTATGCCAATTTATTTTAAAGCACTAATTTTAATTGTCAGTTGTTAAGTAGGCTTTATCTAAATAGCCTTGCTTAGATCTTGTTGTTGCAGCCTAACACATTTACTATCTTGTGTCTGACCATTTCCTTTATAGCCTCTCTTGCAGGGCCAAGGTACTGTCTTGGGTCAAAGTGGTCTGGATGATTAGCAAAGTGCTTGCGGATTGTGCCGGTCATAGCAAGCCTTAGGTCAGAGTCAATGTTGATCTTGCAAACTGCCATGGAGGCTGCCTTTCTTAGCATGGGTTCTGGAACACCCTGGGCACCGGGCATATTGCCGCCATACTGGTTTATCATTTCTACAAACTCTGGAACAACAGAAGAAGCACCGTGAAGTACGATGGGGAAGCCGGGAACCCTTTTTTGGATTTCTTCTAGGATATCAAAACGAAGCTTTGGCTCTCCTGCAAACTTAAAGGCACCGTGACTTGTACCTATAGCTATGGCTAGTGAGTCAACGCCGGTTCTCTCGACAAACTCTTCGACCTCTTCGGGCCTGGTATAGGAAGCATCCTCAGCTGATACATTAACATCGTCCTCGATACCTGCTAACCTTCCGAGTTCACCCTCTACTACAACGCCCCTGTCATGGGCATAGTCAACGACCTGCTTGGTCAGACGGATATTTTCCTCGAAGGAATGTTTTGATCCATCGATCATAACTGATGTAAAACCACCATCAATACAAGACTTGCAGATCTCAAAATCCTCGCCATGGTCAAGATGAAGAACGATTGGTAGGTCTGTATCTTCGAGAGCTGCTTCTACAAGCTTTACCAAATAGCCATGCTTGGCATATTTACGAGCACCAGCTGATACCTGCAGGATTAAAGGGGCTTGCTCCTCCTTTGCTGCTTCGGTAATTGCCTGAATGATTTCCATATTGTTCACATTAAATGCACCAATGGCATAGCCGCCTTCGTATGCTTTTTTGAACATTTCTGTTGAGGTAACTAAAGGCATTTTACAATCACTCCTTTTATTTTTATAAGACTAGTATGTATGTTGTAAATCATATTTATTTTATCAGATTATGCCTAAAAAGCAAGGAATCTTTTATCTATAGCCAGCTGCTACTTTGTATCCTGTGTAGCTTTTACTTTATATCTTAACTAGCTCCTATTTAATATCTAAAGCCACCTTGTTCTTATCCTGGCCTATCTTTTGCTAAAGGTCTTTTGTCTACTAGTAAAGCACTAGTACTAGCAAGGCCAAACAAGTTGACGCTAGGGCTCATATCAAATATAATAAATATCATTAGTTTATACTAGTGCTAAGGGAGCCTAAGAGTATAAGGATATTATTTAGCTATCATAAAACATAGGAAGGGGCAGACGACATCCATGACCAAAGATAAAATAAACAAGGGACCAGTTAGGGCAAGGCAGCTAGTACTTACAGCCCTTTTTACAGCCCTAACAGCAATAGGTGCCTTTTTAAACATCCCAACTGCAACAGTCCCCTTTTCCCTACAGTTTTTATTCTGTGCCTATGCAGGTATCTTATTAGGACCTAAAATGGGCCTGGTATCCCAGCTACTATACATAGCCATAGGCCTAGTAGGCCTTCCTATATTTACAAGGGGTGGAGGCATAGGCTATATTTTTCAGCCCAGCTTTGGCTTTATTCTAGGCTTTGCCCTTTGTGCCTACCTAATAGGCCTTATAGTCCACCATGTTAAAAGGCCTAGCCTGCTTAGGATAGGAATTGCCTCCCTTGTAGGCCTTGCAGCAACCTATCTACTAGGTGTTCCCTACCTATATATGATGGTAAACCGGCTTGCTGAGCCGGGGGAGGGAATATCCCTAGTAAAGGCTATAAGTTTAGGGGTGACCCCATTTATCATCTTTGACCTGATAAAGTGTGCTATAGTAACAGTCACTGCCTCTCGGATATTGCCGGCTATTAGAAAACAGGTCCACTACTAATCATTGTAATTGCTTTTTAGGCTGGCTTTCTATATAATGTATTGAAAAGATTGGTAGCAACTAGGCCAAGAGGAGGGCAGATAATCTATACCTCCCCAGTAGCCCTTAGATAATCATATAAAAGAAGGAGACTTAAAAGTGAGAGAGGGATTTATAACTATCAAAGAGCTTTTCAAGGACCCACAAGCTTATTATGGCAAGACCATAAAGCTTGGAGGCTGGATACGCAATATTAGGGATTCCAAGGTGTTTGGTTTTATTGACCTAAACGATGGCTCCAATTTCAAGAATCTGCAGGTGGTTTTTGAGGCAGATAGGATAGACAACTTTGACCAGGTAGCAAGGCTTGGGGTTGGTTCGGCCATTATAGCTGAGGGAGTACTGACTGAGTCGCCAGGGGCCAAGCAACCCTTTGAGCTAAAGGCAGACCAGATCACGGTAGAAGGTCCTAGCCCCTCTGACTACCCTCTTCAGAAAAAGAGGCATACCTTTGAATACCTAAGGACTATTGCCCACCTAAGGCCCAGGTCTAACACCTTTTCAGCGGTCTTTAGGCTAAGGTCCATCCTGTCCTATGCCATACATAAGTTCTTTATGGAAAGGGACTTTGTCTATGTTCATACTCCCATTATCACATCAGCAGATGCCGAGGGAGCAGGTGAAATGTTTAAGGTTACAACCCTAGACCCTGATAAAATGGCCAGGGATGACCAGGGCAGGCCCACTTATGAGGACGACTTTTTTGGCAAGCTAACAAACCTAACCGTCAGTGGCCAGCTACCAGCTGAGGCCTTTGCCTTGGCTTTTCGTAATGTATATACCTTTGGTCCAACCTTCCGGGCAGAAAACTCCCATACCGCTAGGCATGCCTCTGAGTTTTGGATGATAGAGCCGGAGATGGCCTTTGCAGACCTAGAGGACGATATGGACTTAGCAGAGGATATGATGAAATTTATAATTAACTATTGCCTTGAAAATGCTCCAGAGGAAATGGACTTTTTCAACAAATTTATAGACAAGGGCCTATTAGAAAGACTTGACAATGTCTTAAACTCAGAATTTAAGAGAATAACCTATACTGAGGCAGTAAGCCTATTAGAAAAATCCGGTGAGAAGTTTGACTATCCTGTAAAATGGGGCATGGACCTACAGACAGAGCACGAGAGATACCTAACAGAAAAAACCTTTAAGGGTCCCGTATTTGTAACTGACTACCCCAAGGAGATAAAGGCCTTTTACATGAGGCTCAATGATGACCAAAAGACAGTGGCAGCTATGGACCTGCTCGTACCAGGTGTAGGTGAGATTGTCGGAGGTAGCCAGAGGGAAGAGCGAATAGAAATTCTAGACAAGAGGCTAGATGAGCTGCAAATGAACAAGGAAGAGTACTGGTGGTACAGGGACCTTAGAAGGTATGGAGGTACCCATCATGCTGGCTTTGGTCTAGGCTTTGAGCGGGCAATAATGTACCTATCCGGCATGACCAATATAAGGGACGTTATACCCTTCCCCAGGACTCCAAACTCGGCTGAGTTTTAGTTTGCCCTAAATTGCAATAGAAAAACTTTAAGACAATCCTATAGGAGGAATAGACATGAAAATCACAACAAAACAGCTGGTATTGACTGCCTTATTTTTAGCTATAGGGATATTGCTACCTATGGTCTTTCATTCCTTTGGAATATCAGGCCTTGTATTTTTGCCCATGCATATTCCAGTCCTCCTATGCGGTCTTGTATGTGGCTGGAGCCTAGGAGGTATTGTAGGCCTTGTCCTACCCTTTATATCCCTCCTGCTAACTGCTAGGCCACCCCTTTATCCAGTGGGCATATCCATGGCCCTTGAGCTGGCTAGCTATGGCATAGTAGCAGGCCTTTTGTACAAGGGGAAAAAGTCCAATATCTTTGTAGCCCTAATAGGGGCTATGCTGGCAGGAAGGCTAGTAATGGGTATAGCTAATGTAGCCTTATTGGGCCTTTCAAATGAGACCCTTTCAGCCTTTATAAGTGGGGCTTTTGTAACAGCACTACCTGGTATTATCCTTCAGCTAGTACTAATACCAGCCATTGTATTAGGCCTTGAAAAGGCCAAGCTAATATAGGGGCCTGGCTAATGACTAAAAATGAAGCCTTAAAAAAGCAATTTGACCCTGTCTTTACTGCCATAAATGACTTGCTAGCCAAGCAGGAGTATGTAACAGTNNAAGCTACGACTGCAACATCTTTCATATGGATGACTTTTTCTTGCAGGACCATCAAAGGACCATTCAAAGGCTAGAGGAGGTCGGTGGCAATATCGATTATGAAAGATTTACTAAAGAGGTCATAGAAAAGATAAAGGGGCAGGAGGACTTTTCCTACCGGGTTTTTGACTGCAAGACAGGTGACTTTTCCCATTCGGTAAGGGTCAGCCCAAAGAAACTAAATATAATAGAGGGTGTCTATAGTAGCCACCCCCTATGGTATGATATTTTAGATTTAAAAGTTTTCCTTTCAATTGACAAGGAAAAGCAGGAGCAAAGGATCCTAAGTAGAAATGGACCCCAAATGCTAGAGCGGTTCAAGAGGGAATGGATACCCCTTGAGGATAAATTCTTTACCGCTCTTAGTACTGCCAAAAAGTTTGATATAGTAATTGACTCCTAAAACAAATCCCTTTAGGCCTTTCTTTTCAGGCTAAAGGGATTTTTCTATTTAGACTAGCTTAGGTATAAAGTTTTGAGACTACATAGACCACTAGCCTGGCGGGTAGTAGCCTCTTTAAAAAGACAATAAGCTTGTATGAAAAGCCCACTGTCACCCTGACAGGAGGGTTTTTTCTCTTTATTAACCTTTTGACTACCTTGACAACAGTCTCAGGTCCTGGCCCGTTTAGCTCATCCTCCATCATCTTTTCTACTGATTTCTGGCTATTTTTATAGGCTGATTCTTTAGACTCTTCACTATATTGGCGGTTAAGGGGAAAGCCGGTTTTAGTATCTCCAGGCTCTACTACTGTAACCTTTATACCAAAGTCCTTTACCTCCATCCTAAGGGCCTCTGACAGGGCCTCAACAGCATACTTGCTAGCACAATACATGGCCTGATATGGAATAGATATAAGGCCGGCCACTGAACCTATATTTACTATAAGGCCCTTGTTTTGCTTTCTCATAATAGGCAGTGTATTTTGTATCATCCTATGCATGCCAAAAAAGTTGGTATCAAGCTGGGAGATGGCCTCCTTGCTGGTAGTTTCTTCGATGGGACCTGCTACGCCAAAGCCTGCATTGTTAATCAGAATATTTATTTGACCTTCCTTTTTAGCTACATATTCAACAGCAGCCTTTGTTGACTCATCATCACAGACATCTAACCTTATAAGCTTGAAAAAACCGCCGGTCTCATTTTCAGAAACAACTCTTTCTTCGCCTTCCACATGTCTTGATGTACCGTAGACCTTAAGTCCTTCTTCGGCTAGGCCCTCTGCCAAAGCCTTTCCAATCCCAGATGATGCCCCTGTTATCAAGACCACATCACCATAATGTGATTGCATAAAGCATAACCCTCCTTAAATGGTATATATAATCTAGCCTACAGCTAGACCTAATTGGCCCTTTGGTAAAATTATAGGCTCTTAGTTTTAATATAGTTCTGCACCTGCCCCGCATATTCCTTCATAACTTTATCTTTCCTACAATTAGCATTCACTTTCTAAACTACAAGGGAGGGTGTATAATAAAGGGGCCAGTGCTAGACACTTAAGTGTTAGGATTTATAAGAAAAATGCTTTAGGGCAGACTAACAAAGGAATTATAAGGAGAAGAGAGACTATGAAAGGACAGCTATTTAAAAAGTATAGGCATTTTTCTTTTGCTTTAGTTTTTTTGGCAATACACCTAGTATTTTTCTGGCTAGAGCTCACGGTGGAGGCAAAATACTATATGGACCGGAATATTGACACCCATATTCCCTATATAAAGTATTTTGTTGTTGCCTACTGCTTCTGGCACTTATACGTTTTTGCTGTACCTATCTATTTTGGCCTAAAGTCAAAAAGGGACTTTTTTGAGCTTTGTAGTTTTATGGCTCTTGGTACCGCAATATGTATGGTCATATATTTCCTTTTCCCAAACGGGCAGAGGCTAAGGCCAGAGATTGTGGAGACAGATATATTTTCAAGGCTAATAGCCTTTATCTACTCTATCGATACTCCCACCAATGTGGCGCCTAGCATGCATGTACTTGATGCTATAGCTATACATATTGCCCTTGTAAGGTATGAGCCCTTTGCCAGGAGGAAGCTACTACCGCCTATATCCTTTATAGTTATGGTCCTAGTTTCCCTCTCCACTATGTTTATAAAGCAGCATGCACTACTTGATGTTTTATTTTCTATACTACTATGCGCCCTTTTGTATCCACTGGTGTATATCTTGCTTCCAAAGCTAATCTACCGAAAGGAAGAGGGTGAAATCAAAAACCAGCTCGTTACAGAAGAAAACTAATTATCTAAGGGGAGATGTTATCAAATGAGAGCATATTTTTGGGGTATTTTTCTGGTTCTGTCGGGTATATTTCTACTATTAAAGCACTTTTTCAATCTAAATATTTCTACAGCCAGGGTCATTGTTGGTCTTTTCCTAACCCTACTTGGCCTATTTATTCTTTTAGGCAACACTGGTTATGTGGACAACCACAATATTATTTTCAGTGAAAAGTCACTTAGCTATAGGGCAGACTCAGATGAATATACTATTGTATTTTCTAGGTCAAGTCTAGACTTATCAGCCTTTGAGCCAGGGGACGGGCAGGTGGAGATAGAGGTAAACAGCATATTCTCCGATGCTGACATAATCCTACCTAAGGATGCCAAGGTCTATGTCAAGGCCAGTGGTGCCTTTTGCAGAACAAGCCTACCGGACAGAGCTAGCTTTTCCTTTGGTGACCACATTTATACAGATGAGTCTAAAAGGGAAAATGCAGATCTAATAATTAACCTCAGTTCAGTCTTTGCCGACACTAGGGTAGAGAGGTAGGGTGACCTTGGTATAAGGTGGGCAAAATTATTACTGGCCTACTAGGGCTACTTTTATGCTACAATACTAGGGTGCAAAGATAAAGATTAAGAGTCATAAAGGGGTATTAGATGAAATTTACATACAGACATACACTTTACGCAAGCTGGCTAGGTTATATTACACAAGCTATTATAAATAACCTGGCCCCTCTTTTGTTTGTTACCTTTCAAAAAAAGTTTGATATCTCACTAGAGGCAATTGGCCTTTTAATTTCCTTAAACTTTGGAGTACAGATAACAGTTGACCTTATAGCAGCCAGGCTAGCAGATAAGATTGGCTGGCGCAAGCTGATAGTCTCGGCCCATGTCTTTACTGTCCTTGGCCTGTTTTGTCTAGGTATCCTACCTAGTATACTGCCTAGCCCATATATGGGGCTAATAATAGCGGTTACGATTTATGCAACAGGGGGCGGTATAATTGAGGTCCTAATTAGCCCCATAGTAGAATCCCTACCTGGCGAGGAAAAGGCATCGGCCATGAGCCTGCTCCACTCCTTTTACTGCTGGGGTCATGTTGCTGTTGTAATCCTATCAACCCTTTATTTTCTAGCAGCTGGTACAAGCAACTGGCATTACCTGCCCATGCTTTGGGCCATAATACCATTTTTTAATATCTTTTTATTTGCCAAGGTACCCTTAAGAAGGTTAGTAGAGGAGGGCAAGCAGCTACCCTTGAGAAAGCTTTTTTCCTCTGGCTTCTTTTGGTTGCTTATTATCCTGATGATTAGTGCAGGTGCCTCTGAGCAGGCCATGTCGCAATGGTCCTCCCTCTTTGCTGAGCTGGGTCTTGGTGTGTCAAAGACCCTGGGAGATTTGCTAGGGCCTATGGCCTTTGCTGTTTTCATGGGCCTGTCACGAACCCTATATGGGATCTTTGGTAGCAAAATAAAGCTTAGAAAGGCACTAATTATTAGTAGCGCCTGCTGTGCCGCTAGCTATTTCCTTGTAGTCTTTTCTAAAAGTCCCTACCTATCCTTAGTAGGCTGTGCTCTTGTAGGACTTTTTGTAGGCCTTATGTGGCCTGGCATCTTTAGTCTAACGGCTAGGGTATTTCCTTTGGGGGGGACTGCCATGTTTGCCTACCTGGCCTTGGCAGGAGATCTTGGCTGTTCAGTAGGTCCTGGGATTGTGGGCCTAGTGTCTAATGCAGTACAAAGGGCAGGGGGCAGCTTTTTAAGTGGCCTTATCCATAGCCTGAGCATTACTGAGGCTGGATTAAAGGTTGGTATACTAACGGCAGTTATTTTTCCCCTTATATTAGTAGTTGGGGTAACAGTTTTAAAGAAAAAGGCTAGCTAGTTTAGCCCATTAAATAAAAAACTAAGGGCAAAATTAAAGCCCTTGATAGAGAGTGCCTCATGCGTGAAAGGGATTTGCATTGGGGCACTTTTTTCTTTGCCTTAATAAGATTTTTTAAAATATCTTATTATTCTGGGAGAAATGGGCCCTAAAAGGTGTAGTATTATATGAGTGAGTAATTAAGGCCTTAAGACTTAAACTAAACTAGTTGGGGAAGGTGAATTCATGGAGCCTGACATAGGAGCATTAATTGGCCAGCTAAAAAAGAAAAAAGAGTTTGCCCTAGAGCAGGCTATGGATATTTATATGGATCCTGTTTATAGTTTGGCCTCAACTATCCTTAGGGGATATGGCCAAACTGTGGATATAGAAGAGTGCGTTCAGGATGTATTTATTGATGCCTGGAATAAAATATCTGAATACGACCCTGGCAGGGGTAAATTAAAGACCTGGCTCTTGATCTTGTGTAAATACAAGGCTCTAAGCTATAAAAGAAGGCTAAGTCGCCAGAACAGGGTCTTTAAGATAGAGGACTTAAAAAGGGAAAGCCAGCAGATAGAGGCTAGCAATGTAGAGGCTAGCTTTTTAGCAAAGGAAGAAAGGCAAAAGATTATCGAGGCTATCAGGTCCTTGCCTGACCTAGACAGGCAGATATTTTTAAGGGTCTATATCCTAGATGAGAGCATAGAGGAAGTCAGTAAAAGCCTAGGCCTGTCAAGGCAGGCAGTTGACAATAGGCTATGGCGTGGCCGCAAGGCCCTGCGCAAGTATTTTAAAAATACTGAAGGGAGAGATATAATTGAGTAGGGATAAAGAGTATATAAAAAGTCACTTAGACCAGCTCTCCGATGATGAACAAGCATTGTTAATAGAATTAATAGACTCAAAGGATAGTCTGCCCTCAAAGGACCAAAAGGACCGGATAAAGAAAAATGTCCTATCCTCAATTTCCACTAAAGGGCCAGACACTGCTGAAAGACCAAGGGCAAAACATAAGCGCAGTAGGATTAGGCTAGCCCTAGCTGCAGCAGCCCTTATCATAATTTTAGCCACTAGCTTTAGCCCAGCAGGCAAGTATATACTAGCAGAAATAAAGGAGAGACTCTACTTTATACCAGGGACTGGTGAGATAGTAAGGGACAATCAATCCGGGGTCTACCTATTAGACAAGCCAATAGAGCTAACAGATAAAAGTGGAAAGCTAATAATAAAGTCCATTATAAAGCAGGGAGAATCCCTCCTAATAGAGATGGCAGGTGACGGAGATATGCCTCCAAAGCTTGTCCTACAGGCAAGGGATGGGAGCGAGTACAAGTCTACTAATTCTTGGTATGCCTCTGGTGATGGTTGGATTGGTGGTTCCCATTATATAACACCTGCAGATATGCTAGACTATAGGATCATTCTTTCTGGCAATATTTTTGCACCTGTAAAGCTTACTAGGGCCCAGGGAGTGGAGGACTATGAGCAACTAGGGCCTACAGAGTACAAAAATGGCTTGGGATTGACCCTAGTAGCTAGTAGGGAAAATGGTAGGGTCAGACTAAACCCTATAGAACACCCACAGGCAGGTCGTAGGGTTATACTATATGGCTATATAGACAGTGAAGGCGGCTACAATGATAATGTAATCATCAAAGACAGTAATGGAACAAGCTATCCCTTGACTGAGAACAAGGGACCTAGCAGGGGGGCAAACTTAAGCTTTGAGCCTAATCCAGATATATCAGAATATCAAGTTAAGATACCCGAGCTATTAGTCCAGTATGATATTAGAGAGGAAGTCAAAATACCCATACCTGAGGACGGGGCTACTGTTGACCTAAACAAAACCCTAAATATAAATGGTTTTACACTACAAATCTTAAGGGCTAAGAGGCATGGAAATAGGCTAAAGCTATTTGTTGATACCGATTATGATAGTAAAAGGGCTGAAAACATAAATACATTGCAGCTTCGCTTGCCCTACGATAGCTATAGCTACAGCGATCATTATAATGACAACTTGGTAATAGACCATTTTGACCTAGAGATAAGGCCAGGGGATAAAAAGCTAACCATAACCTTTGATGGGTTGATAAACTCCCTTAAAGGGCCCTGGACCTTTGATATTACAAGTAAATAACTTAATCTATAGGGTCTTTCGTTACTAGCTTTTAGCTCTAGTAAAGCTAAAAGTAATCTCGAGAGGCCCTTTTTTATCCATAAGGAGCCCAGCTACATAGTCTAATTAGTGTCGAAAAACATATTATTTTGTCACATTATACTTATATTCAAATAAATACAAACAAAGGGTTGACACTGGCAAATATATAACATAAAATGGGTTACACAAAGTAATATATACCCATCAGAATGAAACTATAAATAACAGGAAATTGATGAGTTTTATAAGGACTTAACATGAGCCATACTAATCTTAAAACCAAACGAAAAATTTATTAGTAGCAGAAATAAGGGTGACAAGGTATTCTCTCGCTATATAAGGCTTTTATCACCTCAAAAGAAACTATTCGCCTATGGGATTATAGCTTCTCTTATTCTTACTATATTAGGGATTGTGTCTTCTTTATTTAATAGCATAATATTTGATGAGATATTGCCCTATAAACTAGAGAACACATTGAAAATGGTATTGATTGTTTTTGCAGGGATAGGAATATCTCAAGTTGTCTTAGGATTTGTTAGACAGTGGATGATGATACACTTATCAATCAAAATTGATATTCCTCTAATGCTAGGTTATTCGAACATATATATAGACTACCGATGAAGTTTTTTTCTACATGGATATAAATGAGTATTCAAATGACTCAATCCGAAGGGCTATATCCTATGTTTCTCAAAACATAGAATTGTTTTCAAAGAGTATATATGACAATATCCGGGTTAGCAAGATGAACTCAAGGCTAGATGAGGTTAAAGAAGCATCTAAAGCAGCTGATGCACATGATTTTATTCGAAAGCTCCCAATGCAATATTACACCTTTCTTGTGGAAGCAGGTGAAGGGCTCTCGGGAGGGGAAAAGCATGGATATGTGTTATGATGGTACACTTGTAATGCCGAGTAACTGTGTTGTAATGGATGAGGAAGAGATGACTTATGTTGAAGGGGGAGGCAAAACAGCGCTTCTCGCTATTGCTAGTGCTGGTCTTTTAGCTCCTGCTGGCGCTGCTGGGACTGCATATTGTTCATATGTCGCAACACAGTACACAGCTGCATATAATAAATGCCAGCTTAAAACAGTAGGTGGTAAGAATCCTAGAACGTCTGTACATACAATTACTACTTTATTTGGCACGATTATTACTGGCGTAAGTGTAGCATAGATTAAATGTTGAAGCCTAACCAATCTACTTGGTGTTTTAAAATACACCAAGTAAATTGGTTGGACAACCATATATATAAAAAGGAGTTGCATACATGTGTTTGAACATATTATAAGCTTTGCAGCAGCAGCGTTACCTTTAGTGATCTTGTTTATATTTTCGAAACCAAAGAAAAAGCTTGAGGACAAGAAAGAGATAACATCTAACTCCATAAGACTTTTGTTAGCACTTAACACTGTAGTTTTGGTTATTCCTCTTATAGTGTTTGAGGTTCACTTTACTTATATTGTTTTTATGGTTATAACATTGAATATTTTTATACCTTCGGCAATTATAAGTGCAATAAAATAACTGGTTCTTTTAATGCTTGTTTATTCTAACAAACTGTAGCTTGCTATCTTACAGGGTGGTATCGGTATTATTTTTCATTCCGGTTTTCAATCGTAAGTACCATGTTGGTATAGGACTAAAAGAAGTTTATATAAAGTATTCAGAATGGATTATGTATGAAATTGAAAGCTAATTGAAGTAGCTAGTAAGTCCTATGGCATGGATATGTGTTATGAAGGTACACTTGTAATGCCGAGTAACTGTGTTGTAATGGATGAGGAAGAGATGACTTATGTTGAAGCTGGATGGAGTCCAAAACAAGTATTAAAAAATGCAGTTGGTCTGATGGCATGTGCAGGATTGGGTTGGGCTGGATCAGCTATTTATAATTATGTGAAGGCTAATCCCAATCAAGGGCTAGGGACATATATTGTAAAAATAGGTGCAATTGCATTAAAAACATTTTGGGCTATGCCCTTATGGGCGAAATTATTATGTGCAGCCACAGTAGTATCAGTAGTATATGCACTTGGGGAATGGGACATCTTCTGATACATATAGCATTGAATAAAGGCTGTACCTAAATTTTGTTAAGCACGGGGAACTTTATATAAAGGCCCTGTGCTTAACAAAATAGCTGTTTATACCAAAAGTAAATATTGCACATAGGAGTTTAATAAGATGTATTAACTAAGTTAAAATTAAGGGCACCATAGTTATGTATTATGTAAATAACACCCTGGTGTTTTGATGTATTACTAGTGAATGAATAAAAGAAAATCTAGATATAGTGGAGGGGGTAGTTGTGACTTAAATAATGTTTAACGTTTAGCATTATTTCACATATATTATGTCTAGTATAATTTTTGAAAAACAGGAATTGTCAGTGTTAAAAAGCTCGATCATATTATTGAATTATCTATTTGCTATATTGGGTGGATATAAGAGGTTAGCTGTATTTATAGAAAACAGAATAGGAAATAGTCCAAAAGAAATAAGTGTTACAATGACAATTCGTTTTACTCTATATTTGATAATTGTCACTACTACAATAATTATAGCATACCCCTTGATAAAGAAGTCTATCAAGGAGTTCAGTAGAAATCACCTAGATGGTCTCGTTTCTATATTATTTATAACATCATTAGGACTTTTGTTTATTGTCGTAATAATGAAAGTAAGTGGACTTAATTTAAGGAATCAAATAGACACTGCGATATCTATGAAGGAAAATATGTATTATCGTATATTTGTAGCATTGATATATGCACCTATAGTTGAAGAAATAGTATTTAGAGGGGTTTTATATCCGGCAATTAGCAATAGGTATGGGTATCTATGTGCTATTTTCATAACTTCTTTTCTATTTGCATTCTTACATATTTCAGACTCTTTGAATAACTGTGGTATTGAAGCATTCTTTTACTTTTCAATCTACTTTGTTATGAGTATTGGGTTTTGTGCTTCTTATGAATATACTAGCTCAGTTTTGGGGGCAATTATTAATCATTTTATATGGAATTTATTAACTGTGGTAGCCATGGTTCTAAACGTGTTAACTTAATCTAGGATATGGAGGTGTATCATATGTCAAATAAAATTATACTTAAACATAATAAAACTCTGAGATTAAATAATGTATTAAGTATAAGTATTGATGACAAAAATGAAGATAGCTTAGAAAAAATATTATTGATGATGGACAATTATATGAAATCTAAAGGGGCGAATCCAATTGGTCCTATTATCCAGCATATGGATAGTATTGTGAATAAAGAAGGTGATTTTGTATTTAAAATTAGTGTTCTACGCCAGTCTAACATTTATATACATAATGTAGAACCTCCATATCAAATGAAATCTGTCCTACGTATAAAGGATTGTATGTATGTACGATATANNTGAAGTTCGCCTATGATAAGATCAACCTTATTGCGTTTGAAGAGGATATTGAGCTAAAAGGTGATAGCTATACAGTATTTGTTAACCAAGTTGATGATAATATTATAGCTGATGTATTTATGGAGAAGGTGAAAGATGAGTAAACAAATTAAAACAATGGATGAGCTAACTGATAGTCGTATTATGTATGAGAAAAAGATGCCTTTTTTCGGATATATGATTGTACTAATGTTAGCTATTTTAATAATAGGTATAGTAATTTGGAGCACCTTTGCTCCTAAAGCCTATATGATAACAGCTTTAGGAACAGTAACTAGTGAAAAGACCAGTTTTGTTATGCCGCCATATACAGGAGAAATAGTAGATTGGATAGGCTATACTAAATAGGACAGTTTTTCTCCGAACATGATATAATAAAATTATAGGAGGATAACAGTATGGCAAAAAACATTATGAGGAGAATTTCAAGAAGCAAATTGTAAAAATATATAATCAAGGTAATCATAACTATAAGGAGTTAAGTGAGCGGTACGGAATAGCTGCTTCAACTATGAGACAGTGGGTAATAAGATATAATAATACGAGCTCCTTTAATGCAGAAGATAATAAAACTGATGAAGAGAAAAGAAATGAAGAGTTAGAAAAGAAAGTCAAACAGCTTGAAATGGAAAATGATATTTTAAAGCAAGCGGCACTACTACTAGGGAAAAGGTAGACCTCATTATTTCTAATAGAGAGAAATACAGTATTAGTGCCATGTGCGAATTTTTAAAAGGTCACACGTAGCTTAGTATATTATCATTTAAATAAAGAACCTAGAGTTTTCTCAAAGGAAGAAGAAATTATCCAAGAACACATAAAAGAGATATTTAGACTTAGCAGAAATAATTATGGAACAAGAAAAATCAAAGTAGAATTAAAGAAGTTAGGTTATCAAGTATCAAGAAAAAGGATAGCAAGACTTATGAGAAAGAATGGCCTAGTATCTAACTATACAGTGGCTCAATACAAGGTTCATAAGAGTACTTGTAACCAAGCTGAAACTCCTAATGTTGTAGATAGAGACTTTGATAATAGAGAGAAATTAGAAGTCATTGTAAGTGATTTAACCTATGTTAGAGTGGGTAGTAAATGGAATTATGTTTGCAACTTAATAGACCTTCATAATCGTGAAATTATAGGTTCAGCTGTAGGAGAAAAGAAAGATGCTAGACTGGTAGAAAAAGCTCTTTTAAGTGTACCCTATTCATTAAAAGATATAAATATTTTTCACTCAGACCGTGGTAATGAGTATGATAACAAGCTTATAGATGATGTTTTAGAAGCATTTGAAATAGAGAGATCTCTAAGTAACAAAGGTAATCCTTACGACAATGCAGTAAGTGAGGCAGCAAATAAAATAATGAAAACAGAATTTATATATCAGAACAAATTTAAGACATTAGAAGAGTTGCAGTTAGAATTAGCAGAGTATATTTATTGGTATAATAATCTAAGAATTCATGGTTCTTTAGGTTATTTAACACCAGTTGAATATAGGGAGTTAAGCACACTTAAGTTAGCAGGATAAGAACTGTAGTAAAAGTAATTTCTTGTTCGGAGTAATTTTGTCTAAAAAGGAGTTGCCAATCCATACTGCTGAAAAGCCATGCCTACCTTGCCGCTTATGAAAATATGAGCCAGTCACAGCAAACGGATATTGTACGGCAGGTCAAAACTCTTGACCCGCTGACTGTCCGGGAGCAGGAGGTATTGCAGCTCATCCTTTCCGGCAAATCCAACCGTGANNACAGACTCCATCATTCCCAATCCGCGCAAAACACAGTTTAGATACGGATTCGATTGGGTACCCCATGGCTCCGGCATCTGGCCTGTAAATATTCCACCTGTTACCGAATAGTGTTCTGACAAGGACTAAGCAACCGATGTAAGCCCTGTGGGGTGCATAAGAGTTAGAAACGGGGGATCATAATGGGAAAAAGAAAAGGTGAGCTGCTTTCTTTTGCTGCACTTATATTTGTGTTTATGCTAACAACTCTATTCTTCTTTATGGTTTATAATTTGCACTATGATTCCGCGTCGGATGACTTTACCGGTTTTACCATATTTGACTATCAGAGTGAACCAGGTATGCAAGCCATCTCAGGGCTTGGAACGTTGAGAGAGGACTTAGTTAATTGGGCGGAAGAAAATAATGCAATAATTTTTTACAAAGGTTTTTCCGCTGCTGGAATTGCTGCCGTAGACTACTCTGACTGGTTTGAAAAAACATTGCATGTCCCTTTTGATGGAACCGAAGCGAAAACAGCTATCGTCACAAAGAACAATGGAAATCTAAGCCCTTATATAGAGGGAGATGTGCTGTTTCCGCGAGCATACAACTATCAAATTGTCGGCGAATTTGAAAGCAACAATGTTCCAACCTTTCAAGGTGATGCATTCTTTTATTTTCCGCTTTCCGATATTACCGATATGCAGGGAATGCTATTCACAGATGTTACCAACGAAAATGCTCTCGGTAAACTGACTGATATTGTAGAGAAAACCGGCCGGAGTGTGCAGTTTCAAACATACAGCGACAGCGGATCAAATATTTTCGACGTTACCAAGAAAATGTTCCTCGATGATTTTGTTTCGCGCTCTATGCTATTTGCATTTTTAGGACTTGTCTTTTGCGCGGTGTTCGCAGTTTCCATGATGTATCGTGAAAGCAACCGCCACATGACCGTACACCATTTGTANNACCGTTAAAACACACGCAAGAAGTATTTTTTCAAAATACGATGTTTCAAGCCGTGCGGAGCTTATCAGCACCTTGCTGAAAAACCAAACGGTTGGATGAATCATAAAACCGCATAAATACTGGGTTTAATCAACCTCTCACCCTTTTGGGTGAGAGGTTTTTATCGTATAATCATCCTTTAGAATGATGTTTTTTCAGGCATACTTCGCTAAAATGAATACTGGAGGAGGGTTGATGCAAATGAAATTAATCCGCAAACGACGCAATGGATATGCCTTAATGTTCGCAGCAAGTATTTGTTTGGCGGTGTGGCTCGGTGCAACATTTATGTTAGAAGCGGTTTTCGCCTTTGGAGCTATCAGCCTTATCTTTCTCCTGCTACTGGTGAGAGAGAGCCGTCGGCTCTATGACGCAACGCTTATTTGGGATAATCGCATCCTTGCGGTGCCATCGGCTCTTATTTCAACGGAAGGCAGCCTTAGGCAAGCTGACACGGTGGAAACCGTGGTATCTACCTTTGGCATGTTAATTGGCAGCAGAATCTACCGATGGGGTCTCGACGGGGTACATGGCGTGCGCCTAAGCGCCGTTCAAATTGATAAGGAGCGGATGTACCTGACCTTTGGCGATAAGGATCAGACCATGCGGGTAGAGCTGCTGCACGGAATGACTCAAAAGCAGGCGGTACTGGATGCCGCACAAAAGCTGCTTCGTGAAACCGGCGTAACGGCAGTTGTCAACGGTTGGTAATCCAGTAAAATTATATCTGAATAATGGAGGAACACGATGAAAAAGTTTATTACATTCTTTCTAACACTTATGATGATGATTTCCCTCGCCGCTTGCGACGGTGAATCGCCATCGGAAAGCTCTACGCCCACAGGTGATGACAGCGATATGAAATCGGAGGAAAACTCACAGGTTATGCTTGAGGTAGCTGATCGGGATGAAAGATATATGTCAAGAGTTGATCTTGCACCCGGAGAATCCATCGGCGGCTGGATGATATATCAACGTCAAGCCGATAAAAGCGAGATTACAATGCACTATTACTCCGGCTTTGTCAATGTGCCGCCCACTCTTGTTTTCGAATTTACGGTCTAATAGCCCGTTTGAAAGGAGTTCAAAATGAAACAAAAAATATGGTCAATTTTACTTATAGTCACTATGCTTCTCCCCTTGACGGCAGGGCTGTCAGGTTGCGGAAAAAGCGGTTTTGGCTCTACCTTGATTGTGGGTGATAAGGGTGGAGTAATTGGGGATTTGAAAAAGGATGGATGGACGGTTTCTATTCCCGCAGGCGCTTTTGAGCAGGATGTGAAAGTTACTGTGGATAAAGTAGCCGACAGCACAGAGGCGTATATAAACGGCAAAGCCGCTTTCCTTACCACGCCTATCGAGATTAAGGCGGAGGGAACAGAAAGTGTCAGACTGGATGAACCGGCAAGGATAAGCATGAAATTAGACGAAAAGAATTTGCCGGACAACAGTACCTTCGATCAATATGTGATGTCTTACTGGACGGGAGATGAATGGGAGGTAATTATTCCTGATCTGGTGGAGCTGTCTAAAGGATACCTCACCTTTGAAACCTGGCATTTTTCATCATACAGCGGGAAAAAGATGACGGACGACGAGCAAGTCAGGGAATATGCCAGAGATCTGGCAATTGATGATCTGACTAATCAGGAAAGAAATGAAGCGCTAAAGGAAAAACTAACAGCGGTAGTTGATGATTACTTAAATGGACTGAGTATATATGACCAAGAGGCGAGAAATGAGATAATTTCAAGAGTGTGGGCCTCAAGCTCAATGGATATAGCAGTTTTNNGTATGTGCAGAAAATCCATTGGTTTTGGAAGCAGTTTCTACCGCTTTAGATTCAGTAGGAGATGCCGCCGAAGCCTCAGTCGCATTATATGACGGAAATTACAGAAAGGCGGCAAGCGAGCTTACCGCTCTTGGCGCTACAGTTTTAGGATATGGCGGAGTAGGCGCAGTCAAATCCCTCGTGGATTTGGGCGCGGCAGCAGTAGAACAAGGCATTATGGCATGGAAAGATTATGAAGAGGAATGCGCATATAAAGTATTTTATGGGTTAGCAAAAGGAAACGCCTACGGATATAAAATCAATGCAGGCGATTGGGAAACCTTGATCACTCAAATGGGAGGTTACTATCACCAAATCGTAAGAGAAAGAAAGGATGAGTATAAAAGAATCAGCGGCAAAGACACATTATCGGATGATGAACAGCGCATGATCGAAAGACAGGTTGAATCCGATCTTAAAAAGAAATTCGAAGAAAGGGCAAAAATAGATAGCAAAATCGATGCAAAACAAGCAGAGTACGAGATATTGGTTAAAGCCTTTAAGGATGCGGGATTATTGACTCGAACGGAAAATGGCTTCAAGGAAGATATGACAGTAAATCGAAGGCTGCATTCATTATTGGCTATCAGAGGAAACATATTGAATATCGTTGGCGGAGATATATCAAAATTTGGAAGAGAAAAAGACCGAGAAGAAAACTTGGCTTACGCAATCAAGATGTGGATTGGATATGGTAAGGACAGAGCAAAGTTTTATGATTGGATGAGAGAAATGGGGTACTTGGAAAAACAAAAAGAAGGAACAGGTTATTGGAAGTTAGTTCGGTCGTTTACGAATAAATATGAAACCAGCGCGTCAGATGAATTTTATTCAAGGACATGGAGCGGTGGCGGCGGAAGCTACACCTATCGCTGTGAGGTCACATATGACGGTACTCACTATACCGGTATAACGCATGACAGCTGCAAAGGTGAGTTTGTTAACAACACCGGAACGAGCAGTATTCCGAACAGCCGTTACGCGGGCGGAGAGCAGGCGCAGCTGACTCTGACCGTAAGAGCCGCTACATCAAGCAATATATGCTTTCATCTCGGAGCGCATCTGACCTCCTGTATCACTCCCGTCAACCATGACGATCCGTTTGTCAACTACGGAACGAACACGTATATGCAAAACATTGACGATGAGAGTGCGAGAGGTGATGTAAGTACATATAAGAATGACACCAACACCGGCTATATCGGAGGAAGCGTCACGTCCGGAGTCGCAATGCCAATGGGCTACGAGGACGGTGATAAGGTGTATATCCTGATTATTTTCAGCGGCGGAAACAATGAGATAAAGACCGCTTATGAATATGAGTGGGTTAAAAAATAAATAGCGGGGGTGGGTTCATGGTAAAGAAGAAAAATAGTAAAAACATCCCTCTGCCTATCCTCATTCTTGTCTGTGCTGTGCTGCTGTTCGCCATGTATCTGAGCCTCTCTACGCTGGCGCTGGCGATATGGGGCGATTCCGTCATGGGTACGGTGGACAGCTATGACAGCCGCCTGGATGACACGGATGCGGGACCAAACCGCTCCCGCACCGTTTCCAAGGGCTTTTGGGGTTTTGTCCATAAGGCGTGTATTCTTCTCTACGTATCTTATCAAATGCCCATAGCACCTGGCGGATATAGTGAAAACGATCTATGACCACTATAGCATTTTTAAAATAGGTTTTTGATAGGTCTGCATAGGGTTTCCACATATCGATAACTACTACTTTAACTTTTTGCCTTTCTTCTCTAGGAAAAGAAGAAAAATATGCTGAAAGGTGGTGTGCCTCTCGTCCAGGCAGGATATCTAATACCTTGCGATTCTTAGGGTCTGTGATAATACACTGGTACTTACCTGTTTCAGCATTACCTTTGAACTCATCGATAGATATAACCTCTGGGAGTTTTGGTTTACCAGGCGAAATCAGGTCAAAAAAACGGGTTGCTGTACAAACAGAAATGTTACACCTTTTAGCAACACTTTTCCTGCAGCTAACACTTCTTAANNAGTAAGCTGTATGACATACGGTGATACCTTGGGACAAAAGAGTTCTTCTCATAAAACCGCTTATTACAAGCAGGACATACATATCGTCGTTTACGGTAATGAAAGACCATGAAATACTCCCCTAGAGGGGGTCCTTTAATCTTTTGA
>MTKW01000039.1_pt1 | contig 25671 bp, 21 predicted proteins | sample 1042761 | NCBI WGS metagenome assembly MTKW01 (sample SAMN06205366, study PRJNA360243) | anaerobic digester metagenome | biome: Wastewater treatment plant; feature: Anaerobic digester sludge; material: sludge; isolation source: anaerobic digester fed with sludge from wastewater treatment plant ...
CAAACCGTCACCCCGGTCATGGTTGTAGATTTCCATGGGGAGGCCACATCGGAAAAAATTGCCGCAGGCTGGTATGTTGATGGGAAGGTAAGCGCTTTTTTGGGGACTCACACCCATGTGCAGACAGCAGACGAGATCATCCTGCCCGGCGGTACCGCCTATATTACCGATGCCGGGATGACCGGCAGCTATGAAGGTGTTATCGGGGCCAAGCGGGAGCCGGCGATAACGCATTTCCTGACGCAGCTGCCNNGGGCGGGGAGGATAGAGCGTATTCTGATCAGGGAATGATGCGGCTTTCACTCAAACGTTCCCGCACAATTAACTATCACTTTGGGCGCCCCCTGAACGCCTATTATTGCAAGAAAAATTAAACTTGGAAAATGGGGAAATATAGGGTAAAATAGTAGAAAAGCATGCAAACATAAATAGATTGACTCTGTAGCTGCAAAAGTATGATAATAATGTTCATTCTAGATTGCCATTGCAACCACCTGCACAAGCGCACGAAACCGAACTTACAGCATTTATCAGGCCAGTGATTGCCGCCAGCCGGATCGTCTGTACCGGATCAGCTGCTTTTAAATATTCCTGTGCGAAGGAGAAGGTTTTGGAAACAGCTCTTTCAACGGGTGCTAAAGTTTACCTTGTGGCCCTGGGTATGGCGGCGCTGGCTTTGGCGGCTTACCTTTTTAGCAATGCCGTCTGGGCTGATCAAAACTGGCTGGCCGCCCTGCTTTTCCTGGTTCTGGTATTTATTTCTTCATCTTTTCCGGTCAAACTGCCCAGCGGTGTGGTTATGTCTGTAAGTTTTACCATTATATTTGCCTCCATCCTTTTATTCAAACCCTTTGTTGTGGTGCTCATCAGCGTGCTGGGCGATCTGCTCTCCCTGCGCAAGGGCAGAAGCCCGGTCCAGTACTACTTCAATGCCGTCCAGTTTACCATTTCTACCGCTATTGCCTCGCTGGTTTTTCAGCTCTTTCACCCCAACGGGCTGCAATTTTCAATCTTCTACATAATGGCCGCGCTGGTCCCCCTGCTGATCTGTTTTCTTCTGAACCTTTTTTTTATCACCGTTATTATTGCCCTTGCCGGGGGGGAGCGTCTCTCCTCGGTTTGGGTAAATAGCATCAAGTGGAGCGTGCCCAATTACATCGGCATGGCCTCCCTGGGTCTGGTTATTGCCCTGACCTTTCAAAATATTGGAATATGGGGGCTTGTGCTCTTTATCATTCCCATGATCATTGCCCGGCAATCCCTTAATTCATACATGGATATGCGGCAAACCTTCCTTGATACTATCCAAAGCCTCTCAGCTACCCTTGATGCCAAGGACCCTTACACAAGGGGGCATTCAACACGGGTGGCTACCTTCGCCACGGCCCTGGCCCGCGAATTGGGGTGGTCGACACGAAAGACGGAGCTGCTGCAATATGTGGCCATGGTCCATGATGTGGGCAAGGTAGCCATTCCGGAAAGTATTTTAAAAAAGGAAGGCAAGCTGACATCCGGTGAGTATGCCCGGATGAAAGAGCACAGCCTTATCGGGTTCAATATCATAAAAGACATTAGATTCCTGGCAAGTGGGGCGGATATCATCAAACATCACCACGAATGGTGGGATGGGACAGGTTATCCCGACGGCCTCAGGGGCGAAGGCATTCCCGAAGGCGCACGGATCCTGGCGGTCGCGGATGCTTTTGACGCCATGATCAGCGACCGCTCATACCGGAAAGCGCCGGGCTTGATCAGAGCTGTTCAGGAAATCAAGGAAGGCGCGGGAACACAATTTGATCCCTTCATGGCGGATACTTTTATCCGGATAATTCCCCGCCTGAACCTGGAGGGGGAGGCAGAAAACGCTGTTGAGACAAGGACGGGCGGAACGATAGTTGCAGAAATAAAATAAAGGCAAAAGTCTGGCAGCACCCCTTTCAGTTCCCTTCCGGGTCATATTTCATCCCCTGTTAAAGTATCACCGACCCCTTCCCCAAAAACCTTCAAAATGACGAAGCCGCCATGGTGTGCTCATAAAGCGGCGGCGGCTCCAGGCCCAATGAAAATGAATAAACAGTTTTGTGAAAAATAATGATTGCAACATACCAGAATATAATGTATAATGATGAAAACGATTACAGATAAACATATTAGGTTCATATCCGAACATATATAGAAATTTCAGGATATCATAGGTTCTCTTTAAAAATTTGGGAAACCTGGGGTTAACCCCTTGTTAAGCAGACAGTTTGGGGAAAACAGGAGGTAAGTAAATGTCAAGGTTTGATACTTATTTTCTGATGAAACCGGAAGATGTCCTTGACTATGCAAGGGAGAGGCTTGATTATTTTGATGATGAAGCGGATCTTGAAGTTGCGGAGATTGGCGATGGGAATATTAATTACATATTCCGGGTGCGGGATAGGAATTCAAACAAGTCAATAATTATAAAACATGCAGGCGATGCCGCCCGCATATCCGATGAATTCAAACTTTCAACACGCCGTAACAGGATCGAATCGAGCGCCATGATCCTTGCCGGGAAATTGGCGCCTGGTCTGGCCCCACGGGTATATAAATACGATGATATAATGCACTGCTTTGCCATGGAGGACCTTTCGGATCATGTAATCATGCGTCAAGCCCTGATCGATCATCAAAAATTCCCATACTTTGTTGATCATATTACCACCTTCATGGTCAACACTTTGCTTCTAACAAGCGATGTTGTTCTTGATCATAAAGAAAAAAAGGAACTGGTTAAAGAATACATTAACCCTCAGCTCTGTGAAATAACAGAGGATCTTGTGTACACGGAGCCGTTCAACGATTGCAACAAGCGGAATGAGGTGTTCCCGCCAAACCTCGGATGGATAGAAAGGGAAATATACGGCGACAGGGAGCTTCTATTTGAAGCGGCCCGGCTCAAGTTTGACTTTTTAACCAATGCCCAGGCGCTGATTCACGGCGATCTGCATACCGGATCCATATTTGTCAGAACTGATTCCACAAAAGTGATAGATCCCGAATTTGCCTTTTACGGCCCCATGGGATATGACGTCGGGAATGTTGTGGCCAACCTTCTATTTGCCTGGGCCAATGCCTATGTAACTATTGCCGACGAAGAAAAGAAGGCTGATTACCTCGGGTGGCTGGAGGAAACCATAGTTGAAGTTGTAGATATTTTTCGAGAAAAATTTTTACAGTCCTGGAGCGAGCATGTTACGGAAATTTTGGCCCGGGAAAGCGGTTTCGACAGATGGTACCTTGACCGCGTGATCGAGGATGCGGCGGGCGTGGTGGGTCTGGAGCTCTGCCGTCGTATAATCGGTCTTGCCCATGTTGCCGACATTACTTCAATTAAAGATGAAAAGGCGAGGCTGCTCGCGGAGCGAATTTGCCTGATCTCGGCCAAGGAGTACATCAAGAAACGTGCTGATTTCACAAAGGGCCTTGACTTCCTGAGGATATTTAAAGAAACTGCCGGCAGCATCCGGGTATGATACCGGCAGATGTTGGAGGACAGGATTATGAAAGATTTCAACCATATCCGGTGGGAGAAGGAAAAGGACAGTCTCGTACTGCTGGATCAGACGCTCCTGCCCGCCAGAATTGTCTACGAGGAGCTCCATACAGCGGAAGCTGTTTGTGAAGCGATAAAGTTTATGAAGGTTAGGGGGGCGCCGGCTATAGGCATAGCTGCCGCTTACGGTCTATATATGGGAATAAAGGATGTGCCGGATCACAGCAAATTTGAAGAGTTCTACGAAGTGCTGAGAGAAAAATCCGGATATCTGGCCGCCTCCCGACCCACTGCAGTGAACCTTTTCTGGGCTTTGGACAGGATGAAGGATAAGGCCGCCGCCCACAAGAATTTGGCCGTACCGGAGATAAAGGAGAAGCTGTTGTCGGAAGCGGTGGCCATACACGCAGAAGACGAAGAGATCAACAGGAGGATAGGCGAAAACCTGCTTACACTTCTTCAGGACGGTATGGGCCTTTTGACCCACTGCAATGCCGGTGCCCTGGCCACAGCCAAATACGGCACCGCCACGGCTCCCATGTACCTGGCCAAGGAAAAAGGCTGGCGCTTCAAAGTTTATGCGGATGAAACAAGGCCCAGGCTGCAGGGGTCGACTCTGACTGCTTTCGAGCTGCAGCAGGCTGGTATCGATGTTACCATTATTACCGACAGCATGGCTGCCGTGGTCATGTCTCAGGGGAAAATCGACGCCGTTCTGGTGGGCTGCGACAGGGTGGCTGCCAATGGGGACGCAGCGAACAAGATCGGCACCCTGGGCCTCTCCATTCTGGCCGGGCATTATCGCATTCCATTCTATGTGGCTGCTCCAACTCCGACCATAGATTTGAAGACGAAAAACGGTGAGGATATTCCCATTGAGGAAAGGGATCCCCGGGAGGTCTCGCACCGCTTCGGTGTGCCTACAGCGCCGGAGGGCGTACATATATACAACCCCTCTTTTGATGTGACACCTCATGAAAACATTACCGCCATTGTAACNNAACGGCGAGAACAGCCAACAATAATGAGGTGATGGAAAAGGATGCAGAATATTCCTTATCAATTGAGGAGAAAAAGGATCATCGATCTGCTGGTAGAAAATAATTTCGCAGATGTCTCCAGTTTAAGCAAGACTTTCAACGTTTCCGAAATGACCATCAGAAGAGATCTGGAGCAGCTGGAAAGGGACGGGGAGATTGTTCGGGTTTATGGCGGAGCCAGATTAAACACAAAGAAATCTTATGAGACTACCATTCGAGAAAGGATAGATGCCAACCGGGCAGAAAAGATGGCTATCGCGAAAGTGGCGGCAGATCTCATCGAAGATGGCGATGTCGTAGCTTTCGATGCCAGCACAACGGCACTTGAGGTTAGTAAATTGATCAAGTTTGGCAAAAAATTGACTGTTGTGACCAATAACCTGAGTATTGCCATCGAACTATCCGAAGCCCCACAAATTACCGTTGTAGTGCTTGGCGGTTTTATGAGAAGCATCTCACTTTCCCTTTTTGGCTCTATAACCAGAAAATCGCTTGAATCCATGTATATAGATAAGGCTTTCTTTTCGAGCCATGCCCTTAGTTTCAATGAAGGGCTGACGGAAAAGGCGATCGAGGAAGGCAGGGCCAAACAGGCCATGCTTGAAAAAACAGACAGGCTCTTTGTCATGGTGGACAGGTCCAAATTGGCCAAGATTGCATTCTACCAGATATGCCCTGCACAAAGGATAAATGTAATTCTTACCGATGAGCTTGAACCTTTTTCCGCAGAACAGGAGCAGTGCCTTAAAGAATTCAGCGAATCCGGTGTTGAAGTGATCAGTGCAAAGAACTGAATTTCGGCGGCAACCGCTTATGGTCGGAGCCAAGGAGGGACTGCATGAATGGAAAGAGCGTCGAAATTTGATGATCTGAAGGGTGTGGAGAATGTTTACCGCGTCGCTTCCTGCATAAGGCGGCGTGTGCTGGAGCATACCATCAAGAACAACGGGGGTTATTTGAGTCAGGCCTGTTCATCAGCCGAGATCTTTGCTGCCCTTTACATGCAGGTGCTAAAGCTGGGCAAATTGGAAGAACCCCTGGTCCCGAAGCCCTTTCCCGGAGTTCCGGGCCCCGGTAACACCGGCTATTTTACGGGTGCCGCTTACAATGGCCCCAAATCAGATAGATATGACCGCTTTTTCCTCTCACCATCCCAGTATTCCCTTGTCCTTTATGCCACCCTGATCGAGACGGGGCGCATGTCCCCGGATGGACTGGATCATTTCAACAAGGACGGCAGTGTGGTGGAGATGATCGGGGCCGAGCATTCGCCGGGGATGGAAATCATGACCGGATCCCTGGGGCAGGGGATCAGCCAGGCAGCGGGGATCGCCATGGCCCGCAAGCTGAAAAAAGAAATGGGCCGTGTATTCATGTTCATGTCCGACGGCGAGTGCCAGTCGGGGCAATTCTGGGAAGCCCTTCAAGTGATGAGCCATTATAAACTGGGCAACATGGTGGTCTATGTCGATGTAAATGGCTATCAGTGCGATGGCAAGGTGGAAAATGTGTTGAACATCGAGCCCTTCGATCTGAGGCTGGAATCTTTCGGTATGCGGGTGTCCAGGATTGACGGTCATGATGTTGGGGCGCTCATCGAATGCGGGCTGAGAGAGCCAGATCACAGGCCTACCTTTATCCTGTGTCGGACCGACGCCTGCTGCGGCATAAACATCCTGAAAAACAGAATACCCAAACTGCACTATGTTCGCTTTGGCAGCGAAGAAGAGAAAGCCCTGTATCAACTTCACCTCGAGGCGATGAGCAAGATTTCGACAGGAGGCCGGGCCCGTGGAAGTGTTGACCAAGGTTCATGCTAAAAATCTTGTTGAATGGGCAAGAGATAAGCAGCAGGTGGTGGTTTTATCGGCGGATCTGACAGGTTCAACGGAAATTGATTATTTTAGAGATACCTACCCGGAGCGGTTTTTCTCGATGGGCATTGCCGAACAGAATATGCTCAGCTTCGCCGGGGGCCTGGCCCGGGAAGGCTACATACCCTGTGTCCACACATTTGCCGTGTTTATTTACCGGAGGGCCTACGACCAGATTTCCATGTCGGTGGCTTATCCCAATATGCCCGTAAAGATGTTCGGGTTCCTGCCCGGGGTTATGACGCCGGGTGGAGCTACCCACCAGGCCATAGAAGATATTTCCGTAATGCGTTCCCTGCCCAATATGACCATTCTGGAGTGCGGCGACGCCACCGATGTAGAATCTGTGCTCGAGGTGGCCTACAGGGTGGATGGACCAGTATATATAAGGATGCTGCGCGGTGAAATTCCGAGGCTGTTCCCCGCTTCCGAGCCGATGCGGCTGGATTGCCCCCGGATAATGAGCGAGGGAAGTGATTTAACGCTCCTCACCAGCGGCATCTGCACCGAAGAAGCTTTGCGGGCCACACAACAATTGCAAAAAAAGGGACTTTCACTTCAGCATATGCATATCTCCACCCTGAAACCTTTTAAAAACGATTCTGTGCTTCAGGCTGTGGCCGCTTCCAAATACGGTGTCATCACCATGGAAAACCACAGCATCATCGGGGGGCTGGGCAGCATCATCGCCGAGAAAATGGCTGAAGCGGGGATCGGGAAAGGGCTCACCAGGATCGGCCTGCAGGATACCTTTATGCACGGGGCCGGAAAACGGTATCTGATGAAGGAATACGGCCTCGATGCCATGGCCCTGATCAGGGGGATCGAGAAGAAACTCAACACCGTTTTCGATATCAGCGAAGAAAAGCTGGCTGAACCTTTCAGCATGGATGTTCACAGCAAGGCAAAAGAAGAAGCACTATAGGCAGACTGCGGGGGAGTGGAGCGAATGTCTTTTTTTGAAACTCCCGGATTGAAACTATCGGGCGATTCTTTTTCAGTTGTGTATAACATTGAAGGCAGTGAACGGAAAGCTTACGCAAAGGCAAAGGATATCTGTTATGAGCAGACTGTGGAATTTCCGGAAGAGATGCTCCCGCCCGGGGCGATTAAAGAGCAGATCGCCGGAAGCATCATATCCTTTGAACCCCATGGCGAGAATCTTTATCAAACCGTGATCAGCTACGCCGTGGAGCTTGCGGCCGGTGAGCTGACCCAGCTGATTAATGTAGTATACGGCAACATAAGCATGAAACGGGGTATCCGGGTTGAAGAGGTACGCCTGTCCCGGGCAATACTTAAGAATTTTGCCGGTCCCAGGTTTGGCCGGAAGGGGTTGCGGAATCTGTTGAAAGTCGATAAACGGCCGCTTCTATTTACCGCGCTTAAGCCTATGGGGTTGTCCTCCAGTCAGTTGGCGGCGCTGGCTTACAAGTTTGCGCTGGGAGGCATTGACCTGATCAAGGATGACCACGGAATATCAAACCAACCCTTTTCTCCCTTCGAGGAAAGAATAAGACTTTGCTCCGAAGCTGTCAACAGGGCCAATGCACAGACAGGGAATCGCTGTCTTTACTTGCCCAATGTGACTGCTTCGCACAGCGATGTGGTCAAGAGAACCGCAATGGCCAGGGATCTTGGCGCAGGCGGGATCCTCATCTCTCCCGGATTAACGGGGTACGAAACCATGCGTGAGATTGCCGAGGATGATGGCTATGGGCTGCCCATTTTTGCTCATCCCTCTTTTCTGGGGAGCTATGTTAATAGCGCCTCAGGAATTTCCCATTACACGCTCTTCGGGCAGTTTGCCCGCCTGGCCGGAGCGGACGGCACCATCTATCCCAACTTTGGCGGGCGGTTTCCCTTCACCAGGGCGGAATGCAAGGATATCGTTCGCGGCACTGCCGTAACCATGGGAGAGATAAAGCCCATTTTCCCCTGCCCCGCCGGCGGCATGAGCCTGGAGAGCATTCCTGATATGCTGTCCGTCTATGGCAATGATGTAATATTCCTCGTTGGAGGCGGTCTTTTTAAACACGGTCCCGACCTGATTGAAAGCAGCCGTTATTTTCGCAAACTCGTTGAAGATTACCATGTTGAGATGTAGTCGGCAGAAAAAGGGAGGTGTTGTCGGTACAGGGATAAACCGCAGTAAAGGCCAGGGGATGGAGAGTCAACCGATTACTAAAATTGCAAGGGGGAATGGAGAAGTGAAAAAGGTACTGATGGTGTTGCTGGTTGCAAGCCTGTTGCTGTTAGCGTCCTGCAGTCCACAGCCCGCAGTTCCCGCAGACGAAGAGGTCCTTGATGGCGTGCCTGAAGGTGTCCAGGGCGGTTTGGAAATCGCTGTCATCCGGAATCTGGCTTCTGATGACCATACCACGCAATTTCTGGACGGGGCCAGAGCCGAAGGCCAGGCCTTTGGGTTCAAGGTAGATACGTTCATCTCCGAAGCTGATGATGTCAGGTTCCAGGAGTTGGTCAACCAGGCCATTCAGAAAGGTTATGACGGGCTGATCGTTTCTCATGGCAAAGACAGCTATTCTTACGACATGCTCGAACCTGCCGTTGAAGCGGGAATCGAGGTTGTCGTTTTTGACACGGTAATCGAAAAAGACGGGCAGACGCTGCCCGAGATTACCACCACTTTCCAGGATGATTTCGAGCTGGCCAGACTCTCGCTGGAAGAGGTGGCTGCACTTTCAGAATCGGGAGAGCCTGTAAGAGTAATCAAGCTCTGGATGGCGGGTTTTCCGCCCCTTGACAGGCGCCAGGTTACCTACGAAGAATTTGAGGAAGCCGGCAAAATCACCACCCTGGAGACGATCGGGGTGACCAACTTCCAGGATGTCCAGGGAGATATTGCAGACAAGGTAGCGGCGGTGCTGGCGAAGTATCCCGCTGGGGAGATCGATGCAGTTTGGGCATGCTGGGATGAAATGGCCAAGGGAGCTTACACTGCTTTGAAAGAAAACAACCGCACGGAGATGCCCCTTATATCCATTGATATCTCCAACCAGGATATCAACCTTATGTTGGAAGAGGGCAGCAATTGGGTATCTACCGCCGCCGTTGACCCTGCTTTGATCGGAAGGGTAAACATGCGGCTGCTGGCCAAAAAGCTGGCCGGGGAGGCTACCCCGGACAATTACGATCTTGAGGCAAACCTGATCAAACAAGAGCAGTTGTCGCCTGGAACAAGTATGCTCAACCTGCATGAAGCCGTCAAGGGATGGGGAGTTACCGATGCTTTCAACGAATCCTGGATGGGTATTCTGCGCGCCCATTATGCAAATTAAGCAGGCCTTGAGGAGAGGCAAAACGCTGAACGGCGGAGACTGAATGGGAGAGGAGAGGGGGTTTGCATCAGCTTTCTCTCTCCTCTTTCCTGTTTGACGAAAACCCGGTTGCGCCGTGATTGTACATCTGGGGTACCCGGAAGTATGCATGCATGCTTTGCAAATTTGTTAATCTCTATGGTGAGGAATATGCAACCAAAAGAGCGACACAAACTGGAAATGAAGAATATATCCATCGAATTTCCAGGCGTGAAGGCTTTGAAAGACGTTGATTTAACAGTGGAAACAGGTCGTATCTACGCCCTTGTAGGCACGAACGGGGCCGGCAAGTCAACGCTGATGAAAGTACTTTCAGGCGCCTACGGCCATTATACCGGAAGTATATACATCGACGGGGAGGAGGTCACCATTCGCCTGCCCCGGGAAGCGAAGGAGCTGGGGATAGATATTGTTCACCAGGAAGTAGACACTGCCCTGGTGCCGTACCTCGATGTGGCAGAAAATATCATGCTGGATTTTCTGGTCAGCGGGATGAAAAGCCGGTTATTCATCAACTGGCAGGAGGTGCACAGGGTAGCCGGAAAAGTGCTGGAGCGCCTGGGTATAAAGATAAACACAAGAACACGGGTGCAGGATCTGACCATAGCCCAAAAACAGATGACCTTGATTGCGCGCGCCATGGTCAAAAAGCAGCGGTTCTTTATTCTTGATGAACCTACGGCCTCCCTGAGCTCCAAAGAAACAGAAGAGCTGTTCCGCATCATTCACGATCTGGCCTCAAATCACAATGCTGGTGTTGTATTTATTTCTCACCGGTTGCCTGAGGTATTCGAGATCTGCGAAGAGATAACCGTTATGAAGGACGGCAGGGTCGTCGCCCAAAGAGAGATAGCGGGCCTGACTCCAAAGCAGGCAGTGGAGCTCATGCTGGGCGGCAAAATGGAAGAGAGCTACATCAAACAGGATGTGGAGATTGGCGGCGAGCTTCTGAATGTAAGAAATCTATCCGGAAAACATGGCGGTATCAGGGATATAAACTTTTATGTTCGCTCCGGGGAAATTGTGGGCATTGCCGGCTTGGTTGGAGCGGGGAAGACAGAATTGTGTAAAACTCTTTTTGGAGCCTTGCCCGTACTGTCGGGAGAAATAGAATTGGGGGGCAGGAAAATAGCGGTTGCCGCCCCATATACAGCTGTCAGGCAGGGGTTGGCGCTGGTGCCTGAAGAGAGGCGCAGGGAAGGCGTGCTCGTTGAAGAACCCGTCTTCTGCAATCTCACCGCAGCGAATNNTATCTCTCCGGAGGCAACCAGCAAAAGGTCGCCGTAGGGAAATGGCTCATGGCTGACGGTCAGGTGTATATCTTCGATGAACCGACCAAGGGCGTGGATGTTGGCGCCAAAAGAGATATGTTTGATCTCATTGGCAGTCTGGCTGCCGGGGGGAAAGGTATAATCTATGCTTCCAACGAGTTCGCGGAAGTGCTGATGATTACAGATAGAATCTACGTCATGTATGCCGGGAAAATAATCAAAGAACTGAAGACCTCTGACACCGATGAGGAGGAAATACTCTATTACTCTACTGGGGGAAAATAGCGAATGAGCAGTGCTGTAAAGGCGGTCAAAACTGATAGCGGTTTCCTCGTCAAACTTGTTAATTTTTTAACCAGTTGGGGTACTGTCCTGGCCATTGTGGTTCTTGTATTTTTCTTTGCATTGACCATGCCGCAGTTCATAACCAGTTCGAATATCCTTAACATCTTCAGGAGCATTTCCATCGTCACCGTTATCGCCATCGGCCTGACCGTATCGCTAAGTGTCAACGGCCTCGACCTGTCTATCGGCTCTGCCGCCACTTTTGCCAGCTCCCTCGTTGTTTCCATGTTTGTATGGCACAGCATGTCCACCACATTTTCCATCCTCATTGCCCTTGCGGTAACACTTGTAATCGCCCTGGTCAATATATTTTTAATTGTCAAGGTAAAAATACCCGATATGCTGGCAACATTGTCGACTTTATTCTTGTTTGAAGGTGTGGCCATGACATACACGGGAGGCGGATCAATAAGCGCAGGCATGCCCCGCCTTGACGGCACCCCTACCATCGGTGTGCTTTCCCGGCAATTCAGGCTGATCGGTCAAGCGCCATACATCATTATCATCATGATCATGGTAGTGCTGCTGGTACATATTTTCCTCAATTATACCAAGCATGGCCGCTACATGTACATGGTTGGCGGCAATATTGAAGCTGCGCGCCTTTCAGGCATACCGGTGCATGGCTACCGGGCAATTGCCTACATAGCTTCAACCGCGCTGGCTGCCCTTGGCGGGATCATGATTGCCTCCAGGATCGGTTCTGCCCAGATTAATGCCGGCGCCGGTTATCTTATGCCCGCAGTGGCTGCTGCATTTATCGGGTTTTCCTTTGCCGGGCAGAAAAAACCAAATGCTTTCGGCACCTTTCTGGGCGCGGTTCTGGTAGGTGTTCTGGAAAATGGTCTGGTCATGATGTCGGTCCCCTATTATTCGCTGAACATCGTAAAAGGGGTAGTGCTGGCTGTTGCACTGACTTCAACCTATTTCAGCAAAAGAGAATAACCGGGCCTGCGCTTTTATCTGTGCATGGTGTCCGGCAGCCAATTGACGCGTTGGTTTGCGCTTTGTTGCCCCCGGATATCTAACCCCAATACGTTTTTTTCGCAGGCAGCCATCCACCGGAGCGGCTTGACAATCATCTGTCGATCCGGNNGCGCAATATATAGAATTGCAGCACATCCTGCTGAAAGGGGATGTCCCTTGATGGATGAAACGTTTCTCCTTGATGCGCTGCTGGAATCCATCCACGATGGAGTGGTCATGGTTGACAGCCGGGGTATTATCGTCAAGTGCAACCGGAAACTGGAGCGCATGCTCGGCCAGCCGGCGGCGGGGATCACCGGTTTTCCGGTGGATGTGATCCTGCCGGGGCTTGATTGCGACAGGGAGATCAGCAATTACAGGATCAAAAACAGCAACAGGGAGCTGATTGTCAGAACTGCCGCGGCAGAAGCCGGAGAGGGCTGGTACAGAGTATTGTTTATTTCCGACAAACCCTTCAGCATTGAGCTGGGCCACCGCTATGCCGAGCTGAAGCAGACAAAAGACATGTACGAAAGCATCCTGAATTCAATTGATGAGGGGATTCATGTGGCCGATGCCGCCGGCAACATCATATTCATCAACCCCTCGCAAAAGGAGATAGACGGGCTGGATGATACGGTGATGGGCAAGAGCTGGAAAGAGGTATACAACCTGGATGAGAGCACATCGCTGGTTTTACAATCCCTGAAAGAAGGGAAATCGTTTTATGACGTTTATCAAAATTATGTTACCGGCAAGGGGAAATATGTGAGCGTTGTCTGCAGCTCCATTCCCCTTTACCAGGAGGGCAAACTGATCGGCGCCGCCGCCATAACCAAGGATTTCCCCAAATTCAAGGAGATGGCGGAAAAGATCCTGCAATTCCATGAAGGCCCCGGTGCGCCGGGAAGGGCCAGGGTAAAAGGAAACAAGAGGGATACCAGCTATACCTTTGAGCAGATTATCGGCAAAAACAAGCGCCTGCTTGAATGCATTGAATGGGGCAAGGCGGGCGCCAGGAGCGACTCCACGGTATTGATCTACGGCGAAACGGGCACCGGGAAGGAGATGTTTGCCCAGAGCATTCATGCGGCCGGCGGCCGTTCCGGCGGGCCCTTTCTGGCAATCAACTGCGCCGCCATTCCGGGCAACCTGTTGGAAGGGATTCTCTTCGGGACCACCAAGGGGGCCTTTACAGGGGCCGTGGACAGGGCGGGGCTGATCGAGCTGGCCGGAGGCGGTACATTCTTTCTGGATGAAATAAACGCCATGCCCGTGGAGCTGCAGAGCAAGCTGCTCAGAGTGGTGGAAGAGAAAAAAATCATGAGACTGGGCGGCAAGGAAAAAATTCCGGTAGATTTGAGGATCATCAGCAGCTGCAACATCGAGCCTTCCATAGCCATTGAAAAGGGGCAGCTGCGCGATGATCTCTTCTATCGGCTGGCCGTTGTCTATATCTATATCCCTCCCCTGCGCGAGCGCCTGGACGACCTGGAGATATTGACAGGGTATTTTGTTGAAAAATACAATGTTGCGATGCTGAAAAATGTGGCCGGAGTCAGCACAGAGGTTATGGAGATGTTTCACCGCTACAGCTGGCCCGGGAATGTCAGGCAGCTGGCGCATTGCATTGAATGCGCCATGAATCTGGTTCAATCCGGTGAGGGACCCATCAAAATCGAGCACATCCCCAGGCATCTGCCAAGCATGCAGCATGGGAAAAGCGTGCCGCCCCTATCGCTCCGGGGGACGGAAGAAAGGGCTAAAAATGGAGTGGCTGCTGAACAGGCTTCGGGTGATGAAGCCGGGGGCGGCATTTTCGAGGAGATTCAAAAGCAGGAGAAGGCAAAGATTATGCTGGCCTTGCGTAAAACCGGGGGAAATATAAGCAGGGCTGCGTCAGCGCTGGGCATGAGCAGGCAGCGCCTCTATTATCGCTTAAAAAAATACAATCTCAGATAAGATGCGGCTCGGCCCACCGCTGCTGGCATAAAACTTGCATTTGTACAGGGCGAGCGGGCCATCATCCTTGAACCGGTTATTTCGCAGGGGCCGGGTTCCGGAGATAAGGCCGCAGCGGCCGGCCCCATCTTACCGGACTGCTGCGGGGATGCGCCCCGCAATGTTTTTTAAAGGAGCTGTTGCCGGCAACCTTAAAATGGAGCACACCGCCTGTATTCAAAAAAACAATATTTATTGCTGTTGCAGCATTTTTGTTATACGAACAGCCGATACAATTCGGATACACTGACAAAGGGTGGTAGGAATGGATTTAGCTGCAGATCGCCATTGGATTTCTGGTAAACTTGAAATTGGCCGGGAGCTGCTCTACCTCTCCAAAGATGATGTGGAGAAAACAGCCCTGACCGAACAGGATATACTGGCCCTCATTCGCGGGGCCCTCATCGCCCACGGCCAAAAAGAATACGAAATGCCGGCAAAGGTGGGGGTGCATCCCTTCAGCGAGGTATTTTTCCATGCCATGCCCGCTTATGTCCCGGGAAATAAGGCCGTGGGTCTGAAATGGATTGAATGCTACCCTTCCAATCCAACGAAGTTCAACCTGCCCCAGACAACGGGCCTGCTGGTCATAAATGATGTTCTGTCGGGTTGTCCCCTTGCGGTGATGGATGCTACAATAGTTACGGCCATGCGCACGCCGGCGGTAACCGTGCTCGCCGCGGAGGCGCTGCATCCCCAGGCCGAGACATTCGGCATGTTCGGCTGCGGTGTGCAGGGTATAGAGCATTGCAGGTACATGGTGCACGTGCTGGAAAAACTGCAGAAAATATATGTCTATGATGTTAGAGCCGAGGCCATGGATAATCTCATTCATAAAGTTCAGCCGCACCTGGATGTGGAAATTGTCCGCGCTGGATGCCCTGAAGAGGTTGTCAAGAACTGCCAGGTTCTGAGTTCGGCTACGGTTATCTTGCTGGACCCCCTGGCCGTGGTCAAGGATGACTGGGTGGTGCCGGGGCAAACGATTTTGCCCTGTGATCTAAACACCTTCTGGGATCCCGCCATCCCCAGGCGGGCCGACAAATACATTGTCGACAGCATTGACGAACATAGACTTTTTGACAAGATGGGCTACTTCCCCGGGGGGCTGCCGCAGATAACCTGCGAAACGGGGGAGGTTCTGGCCGGCCTGGCCCCGGGCAGGGAGAGCGAAAATGAGCTCATTGTCTGCAGCAACATAGGCATAGCGGTCTGCGATGTAGTCCTGGGCAGGGAGATGTTCAACCGCGCCCTGGAGTGCGGCCTGGGCCGGATAGTGCCGCTGTGATTGCGCGCCCCCTGCGCCTGTGACGGAAAGGCGGTCACACAGCCGGGGATGACAAAAAAATCAAGGTTCCGGCCCCCGCGCCGCAGCCAGTACGAAGAAGGAGGCATCATGAAGTTGGCTTTTGAACCGTTTTCCAAAAAGGATCTGGAGATGATTCATGAAAAGTCGCTCGACATTCTGTCCGGCATAGGCATCAAACTTCAGGGGGACAGGGCCCGGGAAATCCTGCTCGGCGCCGGCTGCAAGGTGAAGGAGGGGCGGATCTGTTTTCCCCAGGTGCTGATAGAGGAGGCCTTGAAGGAGCCGGCTCCGCTGACGGTGTACGGCATGGATGAGTCGCTGGTCTACCCCGTGACCGAGGCCCGGCGCTCATATTCCCACAATTTTGGCACCGTTTTTGTGCTGCTGGACCCGGAGAGCGGGCAGGTGAGGGAGGCCAATGTCCGCGATCTGGAGGAATATGTTTGGGTCAGCGACAACCTGCCCTACCTGGACAAGATTGTCCCCAGCATCTGGCCCACCGATTTACCCGAAACGATCACCTCCCTGGCGGCGTCGATCTACTCCATGCGCAATACGCGTAAGCCGGTGGATATGGGACTGGCTTCGACGCCCTGGGAGGCGCGCAAGCTCATCGAAATTGCCGCCATGGTTCGCGGCGGCATGGACAGGCTCAAGCGCAAACCCATGGGCACCATCTCCATCAGCACGCTGAGCCCGCTGCATTTTCCCGAGGATATCAGCGATACAATTATCGAGGTGGCCGAAACGGGCCTGCCCATAACCATGCTGCCCTGCCCCATCAGCGGTCTCACCGCGCCGGTAACCCTGGTGGGCGGTTTTGTGCAGCAGAACGCGGAGCAGCTGGCATTCTTGACCCTGGCCCGCCTGGTGAACAGGGACTGCCCCCTTGTTTACGCCAGCAGGCTCTGCGCCGCCGATATGCGGACCGGTTTTGTCTCCGGCAGCAACCTGGTGCGCGGCTATTCCGGCGCCTGTGCGGCCCAGGTAGCCCGCTACTACAATCTGCCCTCTGCAGTTTACGGCCTGGATACGGGGGCGGTCCTGCCGGACATTCAATCGGGTTACGAGAGGGCGTTGAACTGCCTTTTGCCTGTCCTGGCCCGGGCCACGCTCATATCGGGCTTTGGCCTGCTGAACGGCGGCACGCTCTCCAGCACCGAGCAGCTGGTGATAGATAATGAAATATACGGGATGATCACGCACCGCTGCGGTGAGACGGAGGTCAATGAGGAGACCATCGGGGTCAGCGTGATCAGGTCGGTCATGGAGGGCGGTAGCTTCCTGGCCCAGGAGCATACCCGCGAGTTTATGCGCAAGGGCGAGCTCTGGCGGGGTGAGCTGGGCAATGTGCTTCCCTTTGGCGACTGGTATGGCCAGGGATGCCCCAACATCAGGGAGGCGGCCAGGGAGAAAATCAGGAAAATTGTAAAAGCCTATCCCGGGCCGTACCTGGAGGAGGAACTCTGCCGTGAACTCGATCTCTACCTGGAGAAGCTGAAGGCGGAGAGCGCAGGTTAGGCGCCGATAAGAGAGGGAGATGACATTCATTGAGGGGGGGGCCCGGTAGCTTTGCAGATCGATTGTTAACGGCGCGCAGCCGCCTGTTGATGATGCAAACAGAGAAAGAGCTACAAAATGACAGCTAAGGAGACAGTAAAGTGAATAGAAAAAAATACTTGTTCCCGCTGCTGGTTCTGCTGGCGGTACTGAGCCTTTCGGCCGGCCTGGTTGGATGTACGCCGGAAGGCGGCGAGAAAAATGTGTTGAGGGTGGGTCTGTCGGGGGAGGTTGAGGGGATTAACCCCCTTCTGATCTGGTCNNGCTGATGACGTTAAATTTACCTTTGAATATGTCCGCGATAACCAGCTGGGTTACTTCTATGATTCGGTAAAGGACATGAAGGAAATAGAAATCGTTGATGAGTATACAATAGGCATAACACTTGATGAACCGGTAGCCTGGATGCCCCAGATCTATTGTCCCATTCTGCCCCGGCACATCTGGGGGGAGATAGATCCGGCGGAAGCCTCCTCTGATTTCCAGAACCTGGAGCCCGTGGGCACCGGCGCCTTCCAGGTGGTGGAGCATGTCACCGGGGAGTATACCCGCCTCATTGCCAACAAGGATTACTTCAAGGGCGCGCCGGAGATTGATGAGATCATCTTCCGCAATTATGCCAACGCCGACCTGATGGTGGAGGCGCTAAAGCGCGACGAGCTGGATGTAATAACAGCTGTCCCGGGCGCCCAGTTCAAGGCCCTGGAAGAGGAAAATCCCGAAGACATCTGCACGTTGCCCGCAATGTCGCCCGGCTTCAGCCAGCTGGCCGTCAATGTGTGGCAGGATCCCGCCTCGCAGGGCAATCCGCTGCTCAAGGATCGCCGCATCCGTCAGGCCCTTGAGCTGGCCATCGACCGGGAGCGCATCATAGAAATGGCGCTGTTCGGATATGGCGAGCCCGGTTCAACGCTGGTTACCCCCACGTACTCGTACTGGCAGCTAGTTCTGGATGATGATGAGCTGCGCTCCTTCGATCCGGATAGGGCCAGGGCTCTGCTTGATGAAGCCGGCTACAGCATGGGGAGCGACGGTATCAGGCTCAGCCCGGAGGGAGAAAAGCTGTCCTTTGGCGTCATGGTTCGCTCATCGGCTCCCGATGATCAGAAGACCGCCAAGCTGATGAAAGAGTGGTTCCGGGAGATCGGGGTGGATCTTGAAATCCAGGTCATGGACGAGGGCACGCTCAATGACCGGATCTACGAGTCGGACTGGGATCTCTATATCTGGGGCTGGTACGTGGAATATGATCCCGCCTCCATCCTGAAGATCATGACCACCGGCGAGATCATGTCCTGGAACGATTCATTCTACTCCAACCCGGACTATGACGAACTCTACCTGAAACAGCAGCAGGCGCTTGATCGCGAGGAGAGACAGGCTATAATCTACGAGATGCAGAGAATGATCTACGAGGATGCTCCCTACATTGTCCTCTACATCAGGCCGTCGCTGCAGGCTTATCGCACGGATCGCTTTACCGGCTGGGTGCAGACGCCCGCGGGCAATGGTCCCGTTGTGCATACGCTGACCGTTGCCAGTTACGAGCAGTTGAAGGTGAAAGACAAATAAGACCGCGGCGGCGGCAGCGGTCCCATGAAGGCGGCCGCGCTCCCGGAGCCCCGGCAGCACCGGGTCTCCGGGGGGCGCCGGCGCATACCCCTGTCTATACCTGCCTCCGCCCCGGCCCCTTTTCAGAGCAAGAGTTGCCATGGCATATTGTGCAGAACTGGTTTAAAATATAACCTGTCGGGGACCTTCGCAAAACAGCTATGGCGGAGCGCAGTGTAAAAATATATAATCGAGCGGGGGAGATAAAAAGAGTTTCACTCTGTTAATATCGGCCGCCGCCTGTTCCGGGGGAACAGGGCCGCAGCCCGAAAGAATATGATTGCAAAGCTGCTCTTTTGGAAAGGGCTTTTTACAGAAATATTTGTTGTTGCGGTTTCAGCACCTAATTTGGGGAGGGATAGTGATGGATAAATATCTCGTGCAGGTCAAAGAAGCAGTGATCGAAGGCAAAAAAGAGGAGACTTTGCGGAGCGTGGAGGAAGCATACAAAGCCGGCGTCGAACCTTCCCTGATCATAAGCGAAGGTTTAACCGCGGGCCTTTATGTTGTTGGCGACAAGTTCGAGGAGGGCGAGTACTTCCTGCCCGACATGATGCTGGCAGCCGAAGCGATGAACGGAGCCATAGACTACCTTGAGCCGCTGATCAAAAAAGAGGAGCGGGAGGGCGGAGTCAAGCCTGTGCGCATGGTGATCGGCACCGTCAAGGGGGACCTTCACTCCATCGGAAAAGATATCGTGATCATGATGATGAAATCTGCAGGTTTTGAAATAACCGATCTGGGCGTGGATGTCCCGGCCGCAGCATTTGTGGATGCCGTCAAGGAAAGGGAAGCCGCCGTGCTGGGCATTTCCGCGCTGATGACCACCACCATCCAGGAGCAGAAAAAAGTGATCGATCTTCTGCAGGAAAAGGATTTACGCGGGCGGGTCAAGGTGATCGTGGGCGGCGCGCCCCTTTCCGAGGAGTGGGCCGTCAAGGTCGGCGCCGACGGATATGCGCCCGACGCCATCTCCGGCGTAAAGATTGTGAAGGGGATGCTGGGGCTGGCCTAGGTTCCGGCGCTTACCTGTTTTCCCGATCCTGAAGGGCCGGCAAAATTGCTTTTTCGATGCGGTGGAACACACCCCGCTTTGCCGGTCCCGGAATCCCGGGACGCAGGCGGCATAGCGGGATAAGGGGCGAATGACAGTTGCAGAGGAGGTAAAACATTGATCTTTGAACCGCTTTCCAAGAAAGATCTGGAAGCAATGCATGAGGCAACCCTTGAGATTCTGGAACAGATTGGTGTCATATTCGAAGGAGAATCCGCCCGTGAAATCCTGCTCGGCGCCGGATGCTCCGAGCGGAAAGGGCGCATCTGTTTTCCCCCCGAGATCGTTGAAAAAGCCCTGCAGGACCCCGCTCCCCTGACTCTGTACGGTATCGACGAATCCATTGTTTTACCCCTGACCGGGGCAGAGCGCTCCTATTCGCACAACTTTGGCTCCGTTTCGGTTCTGCTGGATCATGAGACAGGCGAGGTCAGGGAGGCAAAGGTCAAGGATATGGAGCTCTATGCCATGCTCAGCGACAGCCTGCCCTACCTTGATCTGGTCGTTCCCACCCTGCGGGCCACGGATCTGCCCGAAGAGGTTGCCAACATCGGCATGGCCGTCCATACCATGAAATATACGCGGAAGCCCGTTGATATCGGCACCGCCTCCGATCCCTGGGAGACCCGCTGTCTGATCGAGGTGGCCGCCGCCATCAGGGGCGGCATGGAGAGACTCAAAAGCAAGCCCATGGGCACCATCTCCATCTCCCCACTCAGCCCGCTCAACTTTCCTGCGGACATTGCCTCAGCCATTGTTGAATGCGCCGGGCTGGGCCTTCCGCTGACCATGCTGCCCTGCCCCACCAGAGGCCTGACGGCGCCACTGACGCTTATCGGCGGTCTGGTTCAGCAAAATGCGGAGCAGCTTGCTTTCCTGACCCTGGCCCGTCTGGTGAACAGGGACTGTCCCCTGGTCTATACCTGCCGCCTGGCTGCGGCCAACATGCGGACCGGCTTTGTCGGCGGCAAGGATCCGGATCTGGGGCTCTCCGGCGCCTGCGTGGCGCAAATTGCCCGCCACTACGGGTTACCCTCCGGTGTGTACGGCATGGATACCGGCGCCTCGCTGCCCGATATCCAGTCGGGCTACGAAAGGGCCATCAACTGCCTGCCGCCGGTCATGGCCCGGGCCACCATGGTCTCCGGTTTCGGGCTTTTAAACGGCGGCCTTCTGGCCAGCGCCGAGGAGATGCTGATAGACAACGAGATCTACGGCATGCTCATGCACCGCCTGGGCGGGGATCTTGTTGTAAACAAAGAGATCATCGGATTAGAAGTGATCAGATCCGTCATGGAGGGAGGCAGCTTCCTGGCCCAGGAGCATACCCGTGACTTCATGCGCAAGGGCGAACTCTGGCAGGGCAAGCTGGGCAATGCGCTGCCCTTCGAGGAATGGAGATCCCGGGGCAGCGCTGATATCCGGGAGGAGGCCCGCCAAAAAGTGGATGAACTGGCTGCGGCCCATCCGGGTGTTTACCTGGAGGACAAACTTTGCCGCGAGCTGGATCTGATCCTGGACCGGGCCATACAGGAACGGGGCAGCCTTTAAGAGATTTTCATATACAGATAACTGCTTCATAATGCGAGGGGGGGTCTTTCAACCGCTGATACATTTGAGATGGCCGGACATATGATAACGTGACCAGTCAAGAAGGGGAACCAACAATTAACCAAGGAGGATGGACAAGTTATGGTTAGACGGACCCGCTTGTTGATCGTACTGGCTTCGGTAATGGCACTGGCTCTTCTGGCCGGCCTGGTTGGATGCAGTGAGCCCGAAACGGCCGGGCATGTTTTGCGGATAGGGTTCTTGAGAGAAATAGAGGGACTGAATCCCATGACCGTCTGGTCCTATCAGGCTTACGAGGTGATGAACCTCAATTACAACAAGCTGATCAGCTGGGATGAGAATATGGACCCCGTTCCCGATCTTGCCGATGAATGGGAGGTTACCGATGACGGCCTGACCTGGACCTTCAAGCTCCATGAAGGGGTCAAATGGCAGGACGGCGAGCCCTTTACCGCCGAGGATGTCAAGTTCACCTTTGAGTACATTCGCGACAATGAAATGGGTTACCTTATTGATTATGTTGCAGAGATGAAAGACATCCAGGCCCTGGATGAGCATACCCTGACGCTTAGCTTTGATGAACCTGTTGCCTGGATGCCGAACATCCTGGTTCCCATTCTACCGAAGCATATTTGGGAAAACGTTGATCCCGAAGAGGCAGACAGCGATTATGAAAATTCAGAACCCATCGGCACCGGCCCCTTCCAGGTCGTCGAGCATGTCACCGGGGAATATACCAGGATGGCCGTTAACAAGGATTATTTCAAGGGAGCCCCCAAAATTGACGAGGTAATCTTTCAGACTTTTGCCAATGCGGATCTCATGGTTGAGGCGTTCAAGCGCGGCGATATCGACGTGATCACCTCCTGCCCGGGCGCCCAGTTCAAGGCCCTGCAGGATGAGGCCCCCGAGGGGATTGTCCTGCACGACGCCATGACTCCCTCCTTCAACCAGATGGCCATCAATGTCTGGGATGATCCGGAATCCAAGGGCAATCCGCTGCTCCTTGATCAGAAGATCCGTGCAGCCATGGAGCATGCCATTGACCGGGAAAAAATAATTGAAATGGCCTACTTTGGTTACGGTGAAGTCGGCTCAACCCTTTGCCCTCCCATCTATGACTTTTGGCACCTGGAGCTTGGTGCCAATGAGTTCCGTGGTTTTGACATTGAAAAGTCGAAGCAGATTCTTGAGAAGGCGGGATACAAAACTGGGGCCGATGGTATAAGGGTGAGCGCCGACGGCAGCCCACTTTCCTTCAACTTGCTTGTTCGCGGGGAGTCACCTGACGGCCAGAAAGCAGCCAAGCTGATGAAAGAATGGTTCATGGATGCGGGCATTGATCTCAACGTTGAGAGCATTGATGAGGGCATGCTCACCGACAAGATTATGGAAGGTGATTTTGATCTCTTCCTCTGGGGCTGGTTCGTGGATGTGGACCCCTCTTCCATCCTGAAGATCATGACCACCGATGAGATCATGTCCTGGAACGACTGTTTCTATTCCAACCCGGAATATGACGAACTGATCAAGAAGCAGCAGGTTACCCTGGATCATAAAGAAAGGCAGGAGCTCATCTTTGAATTGCAGCGGATGGTATACGAGGATGCCCCCTACATCATCATCTCGTACGATCCCGAGCTGCAGGCCTACCGCACTGACCGCTTCAAGGGTTGGATCCAGAATCCGGCCGGCGGTCCGGTGGTCTTTACGAACACTGTTGAAACTTACGAAAAACTGGAACCGGTCAACTAACTGTCAGCTTAAACGCTAAATAGCGTCCTTTGCGCGGGGGCCTGTCCGGAGAGGCCGGGCCCCCGCCCTGAATAGGGACCGGATGGAGGTGCAATCAACTTGAAAACGCGGGGATATGTCCTGCGCAAGTTGGGGCAAACATTTCTAACAACTTTTGTTGTGCTGATCCTGAACTTCTTTCTCTTCAGGATCATGCCCGGGGATCCCGTGCGGATACTCATCCGCAATCCCAGGATCTCGGCGGCGGCGCTGCAACGAATTTCAGAGCAGTTTGGTTTGCACAAGCCCAAAATTATCCAATTCGGCTATTACCTGCGCGACCTGTGCATGGGTAACCTGGGGCACTCTTTTGTTTACCGCAAACCTGTTCTTGATGTGATCATGGAAAAGCTTCCTCCCACATTGCTTCTCACTGGCACGGCAACCCTGATCTCCATTGTCATTGGTGTTGTTCTGGGGGTGGTCTTCGCCTGGAAAAGGGGCAGCAAGCTGGACATAGCAGGGCTTTCCCTGTCCCTCGTGCTCTACTCCATGCCCTCTTTCTGGGTCGGCATTCTCATGGTGATGCTCTTTGCGGTTTACCTGGGCATTTTCCCCATTTGCGGTATGGGAGTCCCCGGCGTTCAATTTGCTTCCATTTGGGGTCAGTTGGGCGATCTGTTAAAACACATGTTTTTGCCCACAGTTACCTTTGGAGTGATCCTTATTGGAGAATATGTTCTGATCATGCGCAACTCCCTGCTGGAAGTGATGAGCGAGGATTACATGCTCACGGCCAGGGCCAAGGGGGTCACCAACCGGAACCTGCTGCGGCGGCATGCCCTGCCCAATGCCATGCTGCCCATGGTCACCCTCATTGCGATGAACCTGGGCTTCATTGTGGGCGGAGCGATCCAGATCGAGACGGTCTTTTCCTGGCCCGGACTGGGTCGATTGATGTACACGGCGCTGATGGGCCGCGACTACCCTCTTTTGCAGGGGATCTTTCTCTTTGTGACGGTCTGTGTCGTCGGCGCCAACCTGTGCGCCGATCTACTTTACCGCTACCTTGATCCCCGGGTGAAATCCTGATGGAGGGGCTGGTTACGTTGCAGACGAAAAAAAGAAAAGATCGCTTTGCCTTGATGAAGAAAAACCTGGCCTCCTTCTGGGGGGTCTACCGCGAGAATGCCATGGGTATTGTGGGACTGATCATTTTGCTCTTCTTTGCGCTTATGGCCCTGATCGGGCCTTACTTCGTCACCTACACCAGCGCCATTGAAGGGATTGAAAAGGTCCTGCTGCCGCCGGGGCCCGAGCACTGGCTGGGCACCGACGACCTGGGCAAGGATGTCTTTGCCGGGGTGGTCATAGGCTCGCGGATTTCGCTTCTTGTCGGCCTGGCCGCAACGGTCATCTCCATGGTCATCGGCGCCATCATCGGGATAGCCGCCGGCTACTACGGCAAAAACGTGGATACGCTGCTCATGCGTTTTACCGATATCTTTCTCGTCATACCCTGGCTGCCCCTGATGCTGGTCATGGCCGCCCTCCTGGGGCCCAGCCTGGGGAACATCATCTTTGTCATCGGCATCACCAGCTGGGCGGGGACGGCCCGGATCATCCGCTCCCAGACGCTGAGCATCAAGGAGAGGCCCTACGTGGAGCGGGCCCGGGCCATCGGCTCCGGAGATGCGCACATCATGGTGCATCATATCCTGCCCAATGTCTTTCCGCTCATTTTCGCCAATACCATCCTGGTGGCGGCGGTGGCCATTCTGTCGGAGACGACCCTCAGCTTCCTGGGCATGGGCGATCCCACCCGGCTCAGCTGGGGGATGATGCTTCATTTCGCCTTTGACATGGGAGCAGTTTCATTCGGGGCCTGGTGGTGGCTCATACCGCCCGGTGTCTGCGTGGTGCTGGTAGTGCTGGGATTCACCTTTGTGGGTTATGCCCTGGATGAAGTGCTGAATCCGAAATTAAGGAGGCGTTGATCGTGACCCTGCTCGAAGTAAACGATCTGACCACGTACTACAAACTCAAACAGGGGCGCGTCAGGGCCTGCGAATCCGTATCGCTGAGCCTGGGTAAAGGTGAGGCTTTGGGCCTCGTCGGGGAATCCGCTTCCGGCAAGACCACGGTGGCCCTTTCCCTGATCAAACTTTTGCCCGAGAATGCCTCCATTGTTGGCGGCAGCATTAAACTGGAGGGCAGGGAGATCGTTACGGCCGCGGAAGAAGAGATGAAACAGATCCGCTGGAAAGAGATCTCCATCATATTTCAGGGGGCCATGAATGCGCTGAACCCGGTGCGCACCGTTGGCGAGCAGATTGCCGAGGCTCTGAAGATTCATGAAAAGCTGACCGACAGGGAGGCCTGGAAGCGCACCAGGGACCTCTTTGAAAAGGTGGAGATAGACCCGGACCGGGTCAAAGAATATCCCCACGAATTCAGCGGTGGGATGCGGCAG
>MTKW01000252.1_pt1 | contig 25532 bp, 19 predicted proteins | sample 1042761 | NCBI WGS metagenome assembly MTKW01 (sample SAMN06205366, study PRJNA360243) | anaerobic digester metagenome | biome: Wastewater treatment plant; feature: Anaerobic digester sludge; material: sludge; isolation source: anaerobic digester fed with sludge from wastewater treatment plant ...
TTGCCAGATTAAACTGGACGCCCCGCGCTTCTCACTGTCCAGATTACTTTGGCATTCAGCTACAAGCGTAACAATAAGCTGATTCAATCTAAGGGCGTTGACAAAAAATCTGCGCACGATTACAATACTTCAGGATAAAGTTCTTTAAGTATTTTTTAGATAGAGAGACGTATGAAAAAGAAACTGGAAACATTTCTGTATGGCCGTTTGTCGCGCCATGCGATCACCGATGATCACGAGAAATATTTGTATTTGATTTCTTTTGCGGCATGCACTTTTATATTTAGCATGCATTTCTTCCTTCTGTTTCTACACCTTGCTGTCAATCTCTTGTCCCTATTTATCATGTATCTGATAAGTTTTCTGTTTGACTTTGTGCTCTTTTGGTTGGTAGAAAGAGGGCGTTACCAGCCATTCGGTCTTTTACTTTCCGGAGTGGTCATCGTTAATACTCTGGTGTCTGCTGTTTGCATCGGCACAAGAAATCTTGTCATCGTATATCTGCTCGTTACGCTGATGATGCAGATCATCATCCCCTATGCAAGCACCCGCATTCGCGGTCTGGTAATCAGCGCCTTGTGGGCCAGCATGGTCGCTACTATTCTCATTAACAGCCATATGACACCGCTTCATGACATCGGACACGCCAACGGCGTACTTGCCATGTTCAATGTTCATTTGGCTTTTTTCGGTACCATCATCCAGCTAACCGTCGGAAACAGCATTAGGGATACGATCTTAAGATATAATCGGGCAGAACTGGAAAAAAGTAAGGGTGAGGCCAACACGGACCCGCTAACCGGTCTGTTCAATCGAAGGTATGCGGGCAAGTTTTTCGATAAGCTGACTTCCGGCCAGCTTGAGCAGGTCTGGTGCGTAGCAATGGTGGATATTGACGATTTTAAGTTGCTCAACGATGCACACGGCCACCTAGCTGGTGACGACGTGTTGATGTTCATTAGTAATTTATTAAGGTCAAACCTGCGCCGAACGGACCTTGTGTTTCGCTGGGGCGGAGAGGAGTTTCTGATTTTACTAAAAGATGCCAATATCTCTGCGGCCTTTCTTATCCTTGACAATCTACGCGCCAAACTCGCGTCTGAGAATATTGAGACACATGGCGAGACCTTAAATGTCACCATAACGATCGGCGTCTGTCCTCTTGATATTGATGATGTGGAGGGGAGCATCGACAGATGTGATCATCTTATGTACGAAGGAAAAGCATTAGGAAAGAATAGGGTAGTCATGTAAATGGGCGTTTTCCCATCAATTACTTCTTCTTCAAATTCAAATACTATACAAAATCCCGTAAGGTCTGCGGTATCTTATTCGCAGGTCATAGGACGGACATGCTTGAAAGATGATAAGATACAGGAAAGGATTACTATGATTGGAAATCTAGACTTTTTATTTTGGTGGTATGATCGTGGAATATGACTTAATCCTATCAATTATATTTTACATTTGCGGTTGTTTCTATGCGCTTTTTGGCGCGTATATGGTTTCTATCAACACGGAGAGCAAGGTTAACAGGCTTTTTGTAATGCTTACAAGTTCAATGGCCATTTGGTCCATTGCGAGTTCCCTTGCAAATTCAGCGGAGACAGCGGAAAAGAGTGCCCTTTGGAAGTGCATCTCCGTCTTCGGTTGGGGAGTATTTTTCAGTTTATTGCTCCACTTTGTACTTGTTCTCACAAAAACGGAAAGTCGATTAAATAAGCGTATCATGTATGTTGCGCTTTATTTGCCTTCTGTGATCAATATTGTTCTGTATGCGCCCTTCGGATTTCTTGGGGAGAAACAGTTTAAAATGATGTGGACCGACTTCGGTTGGGTAAACAAGCTCCCTCTCAATGCCGGGACAATTTGGCTTAACGTATACCCTATCGTGTTTACGGTTTTAAGTACTTTACTAATTATTCGCTTTTGGAAAAAACTTGAGCCGCGTACCCTCATGAAGCGACAGACAACCATTCTTTTAATATCCTTCCCAATGGCGCTTTTATCGGGAGCGTTAACAGATATATTGCCTGATATTCTCGGGAAACAATCATTTCCAAAAGTGACGATTGTTTTTTTGATCATTCCCGTGACTACGCTGTTTGTGGCATCGAGAAATCACGGGTTGTTTCTTGAGAGAAAACCGTCAGTACGCGTACTTCGGGAAGCCGGGGAATTGCAGGATAGCGACCGATTGCGTTTGTTTCAAATGGTAACGGTCGTGTTTGAGGCAGGTGCTTTGGTATCCTTTTTAGTAGGGTATTACGGCATGAAGGGGAAGTTATTAAATGAGTTCTTACTTGCCGCATTTTTGTTAGTGAGTGGAATATTTGTAAGGTTTATACCGCTAATAACAAAAAAGCGTTCAACACAGAATACTTTGTTCATGATCGTATCCGTGTTGGGAATGGCATTTTTTTTAGTAACAAATATTAAGACGGCAGCGACAACCGTATGGTCGGTATATATACTCTTTTTGCTATGTACCGTCATTCTTGACAGCGGCGTCCAAGCCTATGTTTTTACTGCGGCAAGCATCGTTGTTCAAGTTGTATTTTGGATCGTTTATCCGGAAGTTCCTGTTGTCATCGATGGGAGCGAGTACGCAACAAGAATTTTTATTATTATGATTACTTTCGCTACTGTACGATATCTGACGTCCGAATATGCTTCAAAGATCAAGGGATATCAAAGATTTGCGAGAGAGCAGGAAGTTCTAGAAAGAATTTCTTCCAGTTTTATTTCAGTTAATAGCGACAACGCCAGAGAGAAAATCGACGAAATGCTGGAGACGGCCGTCGAAATACTTGATTTTAGTCATGCCTATTTGATTGAGTTCAGTGAGGATTACGAAGAAGCGACGATTATTAATGCGTGTGTGAAAGGTGCGACAAGAGAATCATTTCCCTACCACTCGGGCATGAACGTCAAGACAGCCGCGTTGCCCATGGTTAAACATGTGCTTGATCAGGATACGCCGTTAATGTGCGAAGACACCGCGAATATTTCCGTTGACGAAGCCGAAGAGCAGAGGAACTATTTTATATCGAGAGGCATACTCTCATTTTTTGCAATGCCGATCAAAATCGATGAAAGAATAGCGGCGGTGCTTGTCGTTGAATACTTCGACCGAAGTGACGAAAACCTCAGAGAAAATCGACTATACTTTTTAAGAATGATCGCAAATATATTGGGAGACGCGAAGAAAAAGACTTTATACGAAAAGATGCTGTATGATTTCGCTTATTTTGATGAAACGACAAAATTGGCGAACAGAAACATGCTGAAGAAAAAAATAGGTCAACTGATCGAAGACAGAAAAGAATCGGAGCAAATAGCGATCCTGGATATTGAACTTGATAACCTGAGATTGATCAAGGATACCTTTGGTCATGATACAGGGGAGCAGATCATGATGAAATCTGCGACGATCCTCAAAAGTATGTTGGGAGAACGTTGTGTTATCGCAAGGGTGGGGGAAGGAGATTTTGTTGTCGTTCTGCCAACCGTGGAAAGTACGACGCAGATAGAGGAATGCGCGAAGAAAGTACTTGACTCTTTTGCTCATCCGGTATCAACCGATACAGGCGTAGAAGCGCTCTTTGTCGTTGCCCGTGTAGGCATAGCCATATTTCCTGATGATGGAAAAGACGCGGAAGCCCTTTTAAAGAATGCCGATCTGGCGGGATATGAAGCAAGAAGCGCCGCCGAAAAGATTATTTTCTATAGTGAGCGAATGGAAAGCCAAATTGCGGAAAACACCTTGCTCACGAATAGACTTTTTAAATCGTTAAAAAATGACGAGTACTTTTTGGAGTTTCAACCTCAGATCAGCTGTGACACGGGGAAAACAGTCGGAGTTGAAGCCTTGCTCAGATGGACGACTGATGGCGGCAAGAGAGTGCCGCCGGTTCGGTTTATTCCCATACTTGAGCAAACGGGATTGATTTATGACGTAGGACTCTGGGTGTTTAAACAAGCGCTTCAAGAGCATAAGAGGCTTGTTGCCAAGGGATTTCCGCCTCTTCGCTTTTCCGTAAACTTATCGGTTGTACAATTCCAAGGGGAAGATTTTATTCGTGATTTTGCAGAAGTTATAGAGGAAAGCGGGATAGACCCAAAATATATCGAGTTGGAGATTACGGAAAGCCTGTTCTCCAAAGATCCTACCGATGTACTTAATAAACTGTACAAACTGAAAGCGTTAGGAGTAAGTATTGCGATAGATGATTTCGGCACAGGGTACTCATCATTGAGTCGGTTGAAATTGGTTCCTTTTGACAGGATAAAAATAGACAAAGAGATCATTGATAATATGGATATAGACCGAAAAGCAGCCCCTATAACGGAATTAATGATTTTGCTGGCAAAAACTTTCAGGGCGAATATAACAGCCGAAGGTGTAGAAACAAAAGAGCAAGCGGATTTCCTGAAGAGTATCGACTGCGATGAAATACAAGGCTACTATTTCTCGCGGCCTCTGGCGATGGAAGCGCTGGAAGAATTTCTTGTGAAGGAATCAACGCAGACACTTTCCTGCGAACTGCTCCAATAAGACTGTTTTGGAGCAACCTTTTAGGAGCCCCTTCGAGTTCTCATTATCCTTGCTTTTCTGTTTGGCTTTTTTCCTCTCAGCGGAGGCGGATGCAGATTTCTGTCTCATATGGTGCTAAAACACCGGATGACCGGCGGTGTTATACGTAATAACCGGAATTTACAATAAATTATTTGCCGACAGTTGCCGATTGCCTTACAATTGGACCTATTTTTTTATAGAATTATATTGGAGCAGGTTAATGCCCGAATGGGTTGCTTTTTAAGCGTAATGAAGTACATGAAGATTGTTGCGGGTGTTGGATATATTGCGGTAGGAAGTATCAAATCGGTTTGACATTGGTCGAGCCTGTTTTAGATGCCGCCAGCTTGAGGAGATGTTTTTTTGATTAGCGAATATTCATTTGAGCATGCTGTAACGACGAAACAGTTTTTTAATGCGCTCAGGGCACATGTCGTGCGTTCCAGAACGGCGACTACCGTTGTTTTTTTGGGGCTCCACAATACAAGCGAGCTTGATGCGGCGGAGTTGCCGGAAGTAGAGGGAAAAATAACGGATTTCTTGATCAATGAAACAAGAAAGTCAGATTTCGTATTCAAATTTACCGGTCAACCTCAGTGGTTTATCATTCTGTCTCAAACCGGCGAAAGAGAGGCGGCCGCCTTTCTTCGACGCTTGTATAAGTCGGTAAAAAATAATGGCGTTCCTGCCTTGGAAAATCATGAGTTATTTTTTTCCGCCGGTGTGGCTGAAATTGGAAATGACGAGGGAACGTTCGAAGAGTTGATTGCAGAAGGCATGTCGGCCTTGGCGGAAAGTTTAAGTAAAGGTCCTGCGCAGATTGAATACATCTCTACTTTCAAAAAAAGGCCTTTAGAAAAGGTTAAGGTTAGCATTTTGGAAGAAAATGCTATTTTCCGCAATGTGCTTTTTCGAACAATTGCAAATTTGGATCTCGGCCATTTTGAGGTGGAAATCAAAGAATTTCAAGACGGCTATGATTTTCTGGAATCTAATTGGTACCTTTCCAGCCATACCCATCTCATCATAATGAATGATATACTCCCTCGGCAAAGCGGATTGGATGTACTGCATAAAATACGTATGATGCCAAACAATCAAAGGTTTATTGTTTTTATGATGACCAAAGGAAGCTCGGAAGAAGATATAATATACGCTTTTGAAAGCGGCGCGGACAATTATTTTCTCAAACCCTTTAATTTACATTTGCTGGAAGTGGAAATTAAGAGAACCTTTGAGAGGTTATGGTCATGATAGGGATAACCATTGATTTTCTGCTTAAAGGGATCGGTGTTTTGTCTCTTATACTCGCGCTCTTAAGCATTTACATCGTACTGAACGGCATTAAAGAAGCAACAGTTTCCAAGAAAATAAAGGCATATGTGCGAAACAAACAGGATCTGTGGTACCGGTATTTCAATGATGAAATTTCATTATCCCCGGAACTAATCCCCAACAATGACATTGAAATACAGGCCATAGAGGTTATTTTTCTCGCCTACGTTCAAAATATATCTAACCCGACTGTTAAAGAGAAAATCCGGGATTTTTCTAATCAATATTTAAGGGAATACTACTTAAAACTTCTTTCGCGCAATAAATGGAGTTTAAGGATGAACGCTCTTTACAGGATTATTAGTTTTGAAATAGATTCCTTGGCCGATGAATGTAAGAAAATGGGAAAAAGACCTAGATTATCCCGGGATGAACGTTATCAGCTGCTGGTCATTCATTCTATGTTTGATGAAGCCGATTTTGTAGAGGGATTTTCCAGCTTGTCAACGAAGCTCTCCGAATATGAATATAAAAAATTGTTGATCGGTTTTAATACGGATATTCTTAAACAGTTGACTTCCCAAATGAGTGAATTTCCTGAACAGTACCAATATTATTTGATTGATGTTCTGGGAATCAACCGAGACCTTGACCTTATGCCATTTTTAGAGGGCAACCTTAGCCATAAAAACCCGGAAATTCGTATTCGCTCTTTAAAGGCCATCAATGAAATAGGCATCGTTGATGATTTGGACAAGTTTTTGATTTTCCTGGATTCCGCTATCTGGGAAGAACGCCTGATGCTGGCCAAACTGTTGTGGAATTTTCCTTTGGAGCAGGTCTACCCGTATTTAGAACAATTGTTGCAAGATGAGAATTGGTGGGTGCGTTTCCATGCCGCGAGAAGTATTGGCAATAGCAAGGATGGCGAGTCCTGGTTGAGGAGGTTCATTGAGACGGCTCAAGATCAGTATGCCATTGAGATGGCTCTCGAAGTATTGGGAAGCAGGTATTGATCAATGAATGTGCTAGCGGATATTATTGCGAAAATATTTGGCGGCTTCATGTTGTTGTACACGGGCATCATCATTGCGACTTATACGGGGATGTTATTTTTCGCATTTCTCGAAATGCGAAAGCAGCATAGATTGGACAAGAGCGCCTTAGATGAAGACTATACAGACGCATTTTACTCCAAACCGCTTTCGATCATCATACCTGCTTATAACGAAGAGGTCGGCGTCGTTGACAGCGTTCAATCCGTCTTGAATCTAAAATATCCTCAAACGGAATTAATTGTCGTCAATGACGGGTCTACGGATCAGACTCGGCAAATCGTCATAGAGCAATTTAAGATGAAAAAGATTCCTAAGGTAGTCAAAGAGCAAATCAAATCCAAGCCGATTATCCAAGTCTATCAATCGGAAACCCATCACAATTTATACCTAATAGATAAAGAGAACGGCGGAAAAGCCGATGCTTTAAATGCCGGGATCAATTTTGCCAAATACCCGTACTTTTGTTCCATTGACGGCGACTCTCTTTTGGATGAAAAATCTCTATTGCGAGTCATGAAACCGATTATTATGTCAAACGAAGAGGTCATCGCCGCCGGAGGCAATGTTCGTATCGCCAATGGACTTGAAGTTCAACTCGGTGCTGTCCATCATCAAAAAAACCTTCCTAATCGCCCCTTGGTCTTAATGCAAATTATTGAGTATACACGAGCCTTCATGATGGGGAGACTTGCTTTAGCCAAATTCAATTTAATCCTTATAATTTCAGGAGCCTTTAGCGTGTTTGCCAAAGAGTGGGTCGTCGCGGCAGGCGGATATTCGACCCAAACGATCGGTGAAGACATGGAACTGGTCGTTAAACTGCACCGATATCTCCACGAAAATAATGTCAAGAAGAGAATTGAATTCGTGCCTGATCCCGTATGCTGGACGGAAGCCCCGGAAAGCTTGACTGTGCTCAGAAGACAGCGCAGAAGATGGCATCAAGGGCTAATTGAGAGCCTTGTAAAGCATAAAACCATGACTTTAAATCCCAAATATGGAAAGATCGGTATGATTTCTTTCCCGTATTTTTGGCTGGTAGAATGTTTCGGGCCGCTTATTGAGCTGGCAGGATACATATATATTGTCGTGGCATTCTTCTTGGGAAGACTTTATTTCGAATTTGCCATATTACTTTCCTTGTTATTTATCTTGTATGGTTCTGTTCTATCCGCTTTTTCCATCTTGATGGAGACATGGAGTGTGAACATTTACTCGGGGACAAAGAATTTTTTCAAGTTGATTCTAATGTCTTTAACAGAAACTTTCTGGTATAGGCCTCTAACCTTAATTTGGAGATGTGAAGCATTTATACACGTCTTTCTTGGACGAAAAAGCTGGGGTCACATGAAGAGAGTGGGGCTTTCGAAGAAAACTAGTTCTGAGAGGAGCGATCTGCCTCAATGAAACGTCTTTGGATCATAGGATTAATCCTGCTAGCGCTCATCATCCTGTTGCCCGTTCTTCTCTGGCATATAGAACCCGGCAAAGAATGTCGCATGGCAATCATCGATATCGTGGTGCCTGATGAAACGCGACGCGAACAAAACGGCATCGTCTTTTTATTGAATTATTTGAAATATAAAGATAAATCAGGCGCTTCATTTAACGTAAAGAGAGACTATTTCGGTTTTTCCCCGACCGGAAAAGACAAAAGCTACGAGCTAAAACCGTTGCCGACTGATTACAGCGACTATGACGTTATTTATTTGGCGGACAACTACGGTCTTTTTGAAAGGAATATACCGTGGATAGAGAAAGAAAGAAAAGGATCTCGACAAAGAATAATTTATGGCGGTCTTGAAGAGGAACAATGGCTTCATATCGTTAATAGATTGGTAAAGAAAGAAAAGAGCCTGTTCATCGCGGAATACAATGCGTTTGCCTCTCCCGCTAAAAAAGAAGTACGGGACAGCATCACTAATTATTTGGGCATTGATTGGTCCGGATGGGTGGGGCGTCATTTTGATGAGTTAGATTACAACAAAAATGAAGACATCCCAACGTGGATTGCGAATGAATTCGGGGAGTCATGGCAATATAGCGGACCGGGTTTTATTTTGGTTAATGACTTGGATTTTCAAGTTGTTGTCTTAGAACAGTCGAAGCACGTTTTAGATAACGGGATTAATCTTTCCTTTACCCAAGAAGGGGAGGACCTTTTCGGGCTTAAAAAAAGTCCTTATTACTCAGGCTGGTTTGATCTCATAACCCCTAAACAAGGCTCAACCGTACTGGCCAACTACCAATGGAATTTGACCGAAGACGGCAAAGAACTTTTGAAAGAAAACGGGGTTCCTGACGAATTCGCGGCGGTTATAAAGAGTGAACATGGATCCAGCACAGGTTACTATTTTGCGGGGAATTATAGCGAAATAGACAGGCTGCCGCGCCTATACAAGTTTAAAGGACTTCAGAGACTGTACAGCTTTTTGGAAAAGTATTCAGAACGCGTTTTTTACTGGTCGACGTACTTTCCCATGATGGATAAGATTCTGGAGAATTTCGGGAATGCTTCTTCGGGCGAAAGTACGGATGTAGACGATAAAAACAAAAATCTGTATGAAGCCAGAATCAAGGATGACAGTTTCCAAATTTTAAAAGACGGCAAGTGGGAATCTATTACGATCAAAGGCGTCAATCTCGGTATGGGGAAGCCAGGCGCTTTCCCGGGTGAAGCGGCGATTACGGAAGAGGAATATTTCCGTTGGTTTGAAGCTATCGGTGAAATGAACGCCAGCGTCATCCGCGTCTATACGTTGCATCCGCCCGGCTTCTATAACGCATTGCTCAGATACAACGAAAACCACGATGAAAAACTATATGTCATGCACGGTGTATGGATCAACGAAGAGAAGCTGGTGAGTTCGCAGGATGCTTTTGAAAAAGACAACTTGGCGGATTTCCGGCAAGAAATGAAGACAATCGTCGATGTAATTCATGGGAATAAAATCGTTAAGGCAAGACCGGGACACGCATCGGGGATTTATATGGCGGACATTTCCAGGTATGTCATTGCCTGGGTTTTGGGTATCGAGTGGGATCCCTATATGGTGGAGAATACGAACAATCTAAACTCATCCGTCGGAGACTACAACGGCAAATATTTTGAGACGAAGGGTGCGCAGCCTTTTGAGTATTGGCTTGCACAGCAGATGGATACCATCGTCGAATACGAGAAGGATAACTATAACTACATAAGACCCACGAGCTTTACGAATTGGCCTACGACGGACATCCTGAAACATCCTTCCAATTTTCAAGATAACGAGGATATAGTCGGCATAGATCCCAATGTTATCTATACGAAAGAAGAGATGGATCAAGTCGGGCAGTTCGCCTCTTATCACGTTTATCCGTATTATCCCGATTTCCTGAATTTCGAAGAAAAGTATGTTAATTATGTCGATCACAGGGGAGAAAAGAATAACTATGCCGGTTATTTAAATCACTTAAAAAGCGTTCACAGACTTCCCATTTTAGTAGCGGAGTTCGGCATACCTGCTTCGCGGGGCATCACCCATGAAAACCCTTTCGGCTGGAATCAGGGATTTATATCCGAAAAGGAACAAGGGGAAATCTTTAGTCGCCTCTATGAGGATATTTTGGAAGAGAATATGCTCGGGGGACTGATCTTCACATGGCAAGATGAGTGGTTTAAAAGAACGTGGAATACCATGGACTACGATAATCCCGACAGAAGGCCGTATTGGTCGAATGCTCAGACAAACGAACAACAGTTTGGAATCTTAAGTTTTGACAGGAATAAAATAAAGGTAGACGGCGATCCGGGAGAATGGCAAACAGACCCTCTTTATCAAAAGAACGAGGGAGTCATGAAGAGCTTATATGTAGATCATGATGAAAGGTATTTGTATATCCGGTTGGATTACTCCAAAGCTGAAGGCTATCCCGTCATTTTGCTCGATGTTGTACCCGATCAGGGCAACGATTTTGTAAGGGGAAATGACAGTGTTAAGTTTTCTAACGGAGTTGACTTCATAATAACTCTAAACGACAAAGAGCCCAGAATTGTTATTGATTCGTACTACGACTTTTTTACCTATATGTACGCTTACCATCTGGAGATGATAGATAAACCGGAGCAGGACCTGTATAAAAACAGCGGTATGTTTTCACCAATTCTTTATGTGCTCAGTAGAGAATATACGTCGGAAGACGGTGAAATCGTTATGCCTTTCGGCAGCCATGAAACGGGAAGGTTAAGAGAAGGAAATGCTAATCCCGACTCGAAAGATTACGATTCCCTAGCCGACTTTTATGTAAACGATGAAGGCGGACTGGAATTAAGAATTCCTTGGCTGTTGATCCAGTCAAAAGATCCCAGCAAAAAAGAATTTATCGGAGATGTCCATAAGGACGGCCTTGAAGCGAGCAGATTTGTCGATGAAATCTATGTCGGCGCCCTCTATGTAGATGATCAAGGCGCCGTAATGGATTCGTTACCCGGTATGAAAAACGACGTCTTAGAAAATTTGAGAGCCTATTCTTGGGAAGACTGGGAACTACCTAAGTACGAGGAACGACTAAAACAATCCTATTACATAATTCAAGATTTGTTTGACGATTAACGACGAGAGTTATTGTCCAGAAACATCCGGAATCACGTGGAGCAGTTCGAATAAACGCTTAGCGTGCTAAGCTGGTCAGTTTTTCAACTTAAAATGAAAAACCGTTGCCAGAAGTTGAAAAACCGATCTAATACAGCTCGAAAACACGATATTTTGGTCGAAAAACGACCCTTCGGTAGGAAATCTTCAATCGAAATTGAAATTTTGACCACATTCCGACTGACGTCGAGTGAAGTTGACTGGAAGAATACATAGCGTGCTAAGTTGGTCAGTTTTTCAACTTAAAATGAAAAACCGTTGCCAGAAGTTGAAAAACCGATCTAATACGGCTCGAAAACACGGTAATTTGGTCGAAAAACGACCCTTCGGTAGGAAATCTTCAATCGAAATTGAAATTTTGACCAAAGTTGAAGAATAGTCGAATAACACTTAAAGAGGTCGCTTTTGCGCTTGACTTACTACGGTTGTGGGAGTAATATGAAATTACTACAACTGTAGTAGGGAGAAGTGTCATGAAAAAACTCTCGGACAGTGAACTCGATATCATGCTCGTCATCTGGCGCCACGGTGCTCCGATTTCTTTTGATGAAATCGCGGAAGCCGTCAAGGAACAGAATTGGACGGAGAGCACCATTCGCAATTTCCTCGCCAGAATTGTCAACAAAGGCTATCTCAAAATTGAAAAAGACGGCCGTAGGAATCTCTATACCCCCCTAGTTTCGGAGAGTTACGTCGATCGCAAGAGCACCACACTTCTCGACAGGCTATACGACGGATCGGTTAAGCATTTTATCGCACGACTCTACGAAAACGATGAGATTTCGCAGGAAGATCTTCTCGATCTTCGCCGTTACCTTGACACGTTGGTGGAGGAAGAAGATGTTTAATTTTCTCTTTGCTTCTCTAATGGGCGCGCTTTTGATTGCGATCGTCATGTTTCTGCGCAAGGTCACGCGGGAAAAGTACAGAAGCCGCATGGTCATGATCCTATGGGGTGTCGTCCTTTTAAGGCTCTTGATTCCTTTCAATCCGCTGGGTGCCAGCGCTCCCGTGACGCTGAGCGTGCCGGAGCGGAGCATCGTGGAAACAGCGCCAAAGCAGCCGGATCTTGCTACGCTTCCTGCGGAACAGGCAAATAAGCCGAACATCGATACTGGGATTGGGGATCCTTCGGAACAGGCAAAGGAGCCGAACGTTCACGCGAAGATCGGGAGTCCCGCCGACGAACAAGGACAACATCAACCGGAGATTTCTTTACAAGAGTCCGAAACAGCCGGTACTACGACCGGATTATTCTATCAGCTTGCTTCATTTCTGAAACAATGCACGTTGGAACAACTTCTCTTTTACGTCTGGCTTATAGGTGCTGTGGTCTCGGTTCTATATCTTGTGATCGCGCGGATTATCTTCATGCGGTCCCTTCATGAAGACATCATACAAATGGAAGAGGATGTTCTCAAGTTCGTGTCTACCAACATACCCGTCTACGTCACAGACAAAGAGTTCGGCCCGCTCGTTGTAGGCTTGTTGAAACCGTATCTGATTATCCCCCATAGCTTACTTGAGAAAACGGACGAAAAGGAACTGCGGAAGCTGCAGTACGCTATTCAACATGAAGGCATGCATATCAAACGAAAAGATCTCTGGGTGAAGGCCCTTTATCTTGTCGCTCGTTCCATTCACTGGTTCAATCCGTTCGTCTGGCTCATGGGAGACTTGCTCAATCAGGACATTGAGTACGCATGTGACGAGGCCCTGACTTCGGAATTGACCAAAGAGGAAAAGGTGGACTATTGCCAAGCTCTGCTCGATCTTGCCCAGAAGACGAGTGCAAAATCTGACAATTTTTCCAGCCGATTCACGGGAGGTGCTGAAATATTGAAGACAAGAATTCGCAAGATCATTCACAGCTCGCTTCTGAAGCGTGGCAGAACAATTGCACTGGGTCTGGCGCTCATTATGGGCGTATCGCTGATCGTCGTGTCCTGTACTCCAAAAACGCCCGACAGTGCATCGACGGATCATGATGTAAGTACAACACTTCCCGATAACAAGGAAAGCGCGGAGCCTGATTCTTCAAGCGTTAAGCCCGATCCGTCCGATCCGTCCGGAAAGGATACGGATCCAAGCCAATCAGGATCAGACACCGATCAGCCTGCGAATTTTCGTCCTGGCTATTGGTACGGAGAAAACGCTATTGGGTACGATCGCAAGGTAGAGTTTCTTTTTACTGATGACGGGAAGTACAAGATCGATCGTCAGACCTCAATGCTTCCATACAAGCTGTACGGTACGTACAGCCTAGAAGGGGACAGCGTGATCATGACCTCGAACGGCGATGACGGGACTCTCACTTTTAAGATAGAAGGTGGCAAGCTTGTTCTGACGGAGCAAGACCTTATCTCGACTTTTTTCCCAGACAATTACACGTTGGAGTGTGGCGACCCTTCGTCCCGCGTGAAGTTCTCGCCGGAAGAGGAGGAGGAGTTCTCGACGCCTGTATTTTTTAGAGATCCTCAAGCGTTTCAGGTAAAGCCCGATCTTTTGTCAGAACCGAATCATTTTTCATATCCTGAGCCGGCGCGAAAGATCGGCTCAATCCTGTACTTTGCCGACTATAAAGGTTTCTTCGGATTTGACCTTAAAAAAAACCAAATGGTTCATGCCGTTCAAATCACGGATCCCAATTTTCCTACTGCAACTCAAGGAGACTATATACGCACACTTAACATCTCAAAAGATGGAAAGAAGCTCCTGTTTATTCCGTCATTTCCTCAATTTCCCTTTGAGTATCCCATGGAAAGAGCGTGGGGGGTTGTTCGAGCGTATTGGTATGAGTATGATTTGGAAACGAAAACGCTCGAGCGTAAAACCGGCAGTTACGACGAGTTATTGGCAAACATCAAAGAGCGTGGAGACGATGAAAAAGGACTCTGGCAACAATATGAATGGGAGTCAGATAGAACACCAAATTCGTATCAAGAAGCCGTTTTAATCGGTCCCGACGGCAAGAAGTACAGGCCCTTTGAATCATTACTTACCGGATAGATTTTCTGAATAAATAATGTCACCGTAATGCTCTCTCAGCTGATTGCCCATGCAGGGAACATTGCCGGTAAAAACCATTTTGTCAAGACCGATGTGCGACCCGCCGTAAATGCCCATGACTTTTTCGCCATTCAGTGAGTCAAACGCGAGAATAAAATTTTCCGTCATTTTGTTCTCGCGGTAAACATCATCAGAGGTTTCATAGAAGTGTTTTCCCTGTTTAATCACTTCTTGTGTTATTGAGTATTGCTCGGTATCTTCCAAGTTGTTCTGTTCGAGATACTCTAAGAACCTTTCACCCGTTGAAAAGAACTGGTGGCCGACATCTGTGCCATGGAAAACTGTTTCTGGACATTGAGCCTTAATCTTTCTATAAAAATCCTTTAAGGCGGGAACTTGTGCCGCTGTCCCTTCTAAATCTTCGTATATGGCATCTAATATTTCATCGCCGTTCTCTTGCATCCAAATATTTAGAAACTCACAGGAATAATATGGAGACTCCAGAAATAAATGGCGCATACCTTCCTCGTGGTAATGCTCATGCCATATCTCAAATTCCCTTTCCATGATTGCGTCAATGCCATGTTTTTCCCCATAAAGAAAAATCTGCGCAAGAGAGCGTGAGACTGTATTTTCCGATACGTTGGCGGTATTATTCGAACAGCTCACCGTTCCCACAATGATAAGTAGCGCGAAAGCGAATAAACGTAATAAATTTTTTCTCATTGGACTTAATTCTTCCTTTGTTTACTCCATGCATAACGATCTATTTTATTGTAATGTGGATTTTGATGAAAAAGAAGAAATATCTCGATCCTAATGATTAAAGAATCGTTAAAAGACTAAGAGGATGTAAGAATATGGAATGGTTCAATGTATTTGGTTTGGTTTTCCTGGTTGCGATCATGATTCCGAACATCGTCTATGCGATTAAATGTAAAGACGGTTTTGAGAACATATGGAAAAACAAGCCCGTTGAGATCATTGAGCAAATTGGGAGATTTGGCTGTTTTGGATTTATGATCATCAATATACCCGGGACTTGGTTTGGCTGGTGGTTTGATGAAGCGTTTGCAATTTACATTTTGGTCAATTCTCTGCTAATTGTTCTTTATTGTATTCTGTGGGTCGTTTTATGGAAGAAGAAGAGTGTTTTCAGGGCATTGATGCTTTCCATTATCCCATCAGCAGTATTCCTTTTTAGTGGAATTATGAGCAGATCGGTGTTGTTGATTATTTCGGCTGTCCTGTTTGCTCCAACGCACATTTTGATTTCATATATGAATGCGAAATGATACTGCAAATTCCGACTTGTGCCTTTTAGGTGTGTTGTTCGGACCTCAAGTGTCGTCTTGCGTTTAGTTCCCTGATCTGCAATCTGCTAGACTGGGGCATGTAGGGAGGTGTCTATGAAAATACTCTTAACGGCCTTTGAACCTTTTGGCGGTGAGGCGAAAAATTCAGCCTTGGAAACGATGCGCGCATGTGATATGTCAGATCTTTCTGCCGAAATCAGGCGGCTGGAAGTTCCCACAGTCTTTTACAAGTCCATCGAAGTCGTACAACAGGCTATTCGTGGCTTCCGACCTGATGTTGTTCTCTGCCTTGGACAGGCCGGCGGTCGCTTCGCTCTGACGCCGGAGCGTGTTGCCATTAACGTGAACGACGCCCGCATACCGGACAATGCAGATCAGCAGCCGGTTGACGAACCCATCTTCGCCGATGGGCCGGCGGCATACTTTAGCAGTCTGCCTCTCAAGGCAATGGTCGCCTCCATTAAGGCAGCGGGTGTACCTGCTTCAGTGTCCAATACAGCAGGCACCTTCGTCTGCAATCACCTGATGTACGGCGTATTGCATACGCTTGCCAAAACTTACCCCGCCTGCATCGGTGGCTTCATGCACCTGCCTTATCTGACGGAGCAGGTTACCGAACGGCCTAACACGCCCGGTTTAAGCCTGGAGGATCAGGCACGAGGTTTTCGTGCTGCCCTGAACGCTATTCTTGATCATTATGGGGAATAAACTCTTCCTACAGGTGAGTCCTGAACGGCGATAGGACTGGGGTTTTTCGCCGTTATTGCTCACTATGGACGATGATCTATCTATGTAGCTTAAAGCCGATGCCCCATACCGTTTCGATGTACTCCTCCTCGGTAAGTTCCCGTATTTTTTTACGGATGTTGGAAATGTGGACATTGATCGTATTGTCGGTGCCTACGTAGAAATCGTCCCAGACCGCCTCGTAAATGTCCTGTTTCGTAAAAATTCGTTTTGGGTTTCGCAATAGGAGGGCAAGGATATTAAACTCGGATTTTGTCAGGTTCAGAGGCTGTTTACTCAGAGTAGCTTCAAGACCATGGCAGTCAAGTCTGAGGTCCTTGTATTGTAGGATTTTGGGGCGTGCATCGGAGCTCCCTCGGCGGACCAGGATATCGATGCGCGCCAGCATCTCATCCAGATTAAAGGGTTTTGTCATGTAGTCATCGGCGCCGCCGGTCAGGAGGCGGAGCTTAGAGCCCATGCTGTCTTTGGCAGAAAGTATGAGAACCGGTGTGTCTTGGCGGGCTTTTATTTCTTTTAGGACGGCTTCGCCGGCCAAACCAGGTAACATGAGGTCGAGGATGATGGCGTCCCAAGACTCATCAAGATAGAGGAGCGCTTCAGTACCGGAGTAGGCCGGCTGGCAATAGTAGCCCTGCCTTCCTAAAGCCAAAACGATCATTTGATTATTAGCCGTGTCGTCCTCAACAACTAGGATGCGCTTCATTTTATAACTCCTGAATTTCATTGGTCATTAGTTTCACTGAACCTACTGTTCACCTTGGGTCTCCATCGACACTCTCCCAGCATTCTTTCAGTTTTCCTGATTCTTCCGACTTTCCTGTTTACCTTGGGTCTCCATTGGCACTCTTCCAGTACTTTTTCAGTTTTCCTGATTCTTCCGAATTTCCTGTCTACCTCAGGCCTTACGACACCCCACCCGGGTTTTCCCTGTCTTCCAGATTCTTCCTGCTTTCCTGTGCCAGTTGCAGCGCCAAAATCAGGCTGAACTGCTGTTCACTGATCTCTACTTCCAGTCTTCCTCCCATCTTTTCAACGAGCTTCTTGGCTATATAGAGGCCGAGGCCGGTGGAACTGCCGCCTCTGGCGGGATCTGCCTTATAAAACTGGCTGAAGACCTCATCTTCGTCTAAGTTAACATTCGCGGCCATGCTGTTTCTGCAGAGCAAGACTGCCTCTGTTGTCGTGGCATTTAGTCTTACTAGAACCTTGCCGCTGCCATGGTGGAGGGCATTGACATAGATATTTTGCAGGACGCGATCAAGAGCTTCCGTTTGGGCCACTACGTAGAGGGACGCATCGGGGAAGTCCACACTGAGATCGAAATCCAGTTGTTTGAAGTCCTCATAGAAGGCAAAGAGACTGTGTGCTGCCAAGTCCGTGAAGTTTACTGTCTCCAGATCTAGATTGTAGGCTTCCTGTTGTAACTTCGTGTAGGTGAAGAGTTGGGTCAGTATTTGGCTGAGGCTGTCGAGACGAAGGTGCAGAACTCTGAAGCACCGTTGTCTCTCCACTTCATCCTCTGTCTGTTCTAAAAGTCGCAAATAGCCTTCTAAGGAGGTGAGAGGAGTGCGGATATCGTGGGACAGACCTGCAAGTGTTTCCTGTACCTGTCTCTCCTGCAGTCGTGCCTGCTGTCCTCTCCGGTAGAAATTAGCCAGGTGCGCATTCAGCTGTCGGGCAAGGCGCATAAGGGGGCGCCAGCGCACCTGTACTTGGATCTCCTTGCGTGTTTTTTCTTCATCGATAAAGGCCAATTGTCGGCTGAAATCATTAAGCTGGTAAGCCACAAGGATTAAGCCCAGCAGCGCCAAGAATAAGAGCACAGCGAAGATTAAGGTTAAAGTCACGAGGCACCTCTTCTAGGCCGGACGCCACCGCCTGTCCCTGACATCTTGGCTGCGAAAGGATCTGCAGGAGCCGGCTCTAAAGTCAGGTTGAACACAGACTTATTCTAGCTGATTTGTCCAGATGACGTAAGAGCAGGCTCCTGCTGTGGATCCCCGTGGCCCGTAAATTCACAGGGGCTGTCTCGTTCTCTGTTTAATACAAGAGGCGCCTTTTTGAGACAGTCCCTGTGGTATATCGCTACACATCCTTTCTTTCTAAGGCCAGACTGGAGCAGGCAAGTGCGAGGATAAGGGTGATGGTGGTCACAATCAGAGCTTGCCTGATTACAGTGCCGTCTGCGCCCCACTCTAGCAAGTTAATGTTGCCTAGGATGGTATAGTTGGCGACATGGAAATTGGCAGGCAGGGTGAAGACCTTGTCCAGAACAGTTGTCAGGGCACCGCAAATGAATTTGTGGAAAAGCGTCGTGTAGAGGAGGGGAACGATGAGAGTGACTGCCAGGCTCCGCGTCGCCGTTGCAATAAGAAGGACGATAGCGAGACAGCTCATGTGGGCATAGAAGTGGACCGCCAGTAGTTTCAGTACACCGGCGATATCTTGGAGGAGGAATTTGCCTTCACCAATAAGGGTACAGCCGCCGGCCAAGACAAGGAAACTGACAATAAAAGCCAGAATGGCATAGAGAGCAGCTGTGATCATCTCAGCAACAATAAAGGGAACACGGCTGCGATAGGAGCCGATGAAGTTCCTTATATAGCCGTTCTGATACGGTGCTGTAAAGAAGAGGGCTGCAAAGACAATGAGGAAAACCAAAGTACCGCCTTGGGCGAATTCTGAGATGATAAAGGACTCACCGAGGTCCTCTTCATCGAGGTCAGCCAGGGCGGAATAATCGGCGCTGATCTCGACGATGCTGTCGGCATTTTGCGTGTGCGTCCGGTTCTCCTGTGGCGTGTTTTCCTGTTCTTTTACCAGGCCGAGGTTGTAGTTTAACAACAGTGCAAAAGCGATGTAGACGACGATGATGGCCAAGAGAATAACGTAGGTAGACTTCGCCTTGAAAAGGCGGCATATTTCCATTCTGCTTAGATTTAACATAGTTTCTCCTCTCGCGTCAGGCTGAGGTAGTAGTCCTCAAGGGATCCCTTGTGGACAGAGAAGCCTTCGATTGCTATATCTTCCCGGGCTATAGCCAGGACGATTTCGTTGATCCGGTCAAGGCCGGAGTAGATGTAGAATGTCACCTCGTCCACCAAGTGGTAGTCTGCGAGGCCAAGGCGGTCAAGGAGCAGACTTGCCTTTTGGGTTTGGGGGGTGGATAGTTCAATGCGGTCACGGCTTTTTTCTTCCAGTTCTGACCGGCTTATTTCGGCAATGAGACTGCCATTATCAATAATGCCGAATCGGTTGGCCAGTTTGGCCAGCTCCTCTAAGATATGGCTGGAAATAATGAAGGTCATACCGTCCCTATTCAGTCGGGCAATGAGCTGCCTTACTTCAACGATGCCCTGGGGATCTAGGCCATTTATGGGTTCGTCGAGAATGACCAGATCCGGCTGGCCGACGAGGGCTAGACCGATGCCTAGGCGCTGTTTCATACCGAGGGAAAACTGCTTTACACTCTTGCGACCGGTGTCAGCCAGACCCACGGCCTCTAAGATGGCCGGGATGTAAGTTTTGTCGACGAGACCCAGCGCCTTGCCCTTGAGCAGGAGATGATCCCGGGCACTGAGATGAGGATAGATGCCTGTGTTTTCAATCAGGCAGCTAACGCGGGTAGCCGCCTCTCTGTCAGTTCGGCTACGGCCAAAAACTTCGTAAGTACCTTGGCTGGGTCGGGCCAGATTACTGATAATGCGCAACAGAGTAGTCTTGCCGGCACCGTTCTTGCCGATGAGTCCGTAGATGTCTCCCTGGTTAACGCTGAGAGAAATATTGTGGACGGCCTTCTGGCGGCCATACTGCTTCGTTAATGAATGGGTTTTAAGAATGACTGACATGTTTACTCCTTTCGCAGGTAATCTGTCAGTCTTACTATACGGTGCCGACTTTTAGAAAGCGAAAAGAAAGTATAAAGAAAGTCTAAGGATTTGCTTTTGGGCGCAGGATATCTTTGTCTTCCTTTTAAGCAATTAAGTGATTCTCGCCCAGTAAGAGAGTGTTGGAGAACAGCTCCTATGGTCGGTTGACAATACCGACGAAGAGGGGCACTCCGTCGTGGCCTTGGACGACGAAGAGGAAGGGCCGATCTAAGACAAAGTCAACGATCTCATCCGGCGGCGGGACTGCGCCAACGAGTATAAGGGTATAAGCGGCTCCTGTAACGCCCTTTTCGTCGATCATGACGCGGGCTGCGTGATTGGCGCCTGAGACATAGAGATCAGAGTTGTCCGAGATAGGTGAAAAGTCAGCCGCCGCGGTGAAGGCCGTTTTAATGCCCAGCTCTCGCAAGGTCTCTTCCAGCTTAATATCGCTCATGACGTCAAACTTGGGTGCCGTGAAATTCACGATGAGGTACTTCTGCTGTTTGTACGTCGAACAGTTCTCTAAGAGGGCGTTGACTTGCTGGTCGTCCAAGAGCTCTTCCACCCTGACGCCCTCGTCGGGCAGAATGAACCACATGCCTCCGGAATCAATAAGCCCTTTACTTATGGCAGCAAATTTGTCGCCCCAGTAATACATATTGTTTCCGGACTCAAACATGAAATCCGCTTCAACGGGGCCGGACGGTGAGTGGAAGGTGTCTTTGGTTGTTTTGCCCACTGAAAATTCATTGACCCACTTAGCGCGGAAAAGGATGGTAGAGGCTAGTGCCATGAGCGTATCTTCGTCGAAGGCGGCGCTGTCGATGTTGGACTCCAACAGATTATCTGTCTGCGCGTTGAGCCACTTTTTCAGCTGTTCCGCCATAGCGGCGCTCCGCATGTCGCCTTGGAAGGCGGACGCTTTGTAAGTGTTTTGCAAAACCTGTATAGCTTCTTTTTTGACCGACAGTGACTTATCGAGCCAGATCGAGTTGGCTAGGAGACTCGTCGTGTGGCCGTCATCCATGTAGTGGGCATTCCAGAGGGAATCCACCTTGTTACGCAATTCTTTTATCGATTCGACACCTAGAGCCTGCAGGATCTCTGCCCGCGTGTCGCCGCCGCTCGTTTCGGCCAGCAGGCTCATGGCTAAGTAGACGTTGATAGGCGAATAGACGCGGTTTTCACCGTTACCTGTCAGAAGCAATCGGTTTGTCTCGCGGGCGAAGGCCATAACGCCGTCTTGGTAACCTTGGGGCTGATACCGCTGCCTGTTCAGATCGGATCGCCAAGCCTTATAAGCCCTGTCATAGGCCGCGTAGTCGCCCCTTGTGTCGTCTGATGGATACTCATGCATAGTAGGGTATTCCGGCATTGCCAGAGCGACAACGCCCGACACCAAAGGATCTCCCTGCCGACGAATGTTCTGAATCACAATGAAACCGGTCACGAAGATGGCCACGGCTGCCGCCACAGCCACGACTCTGTACCGGAGCGGGCGAGTTCTCTTGCGACGGACTTTACCTGCTTCCGTAACAATGTTATCGTTCAGATGGCAAATAGCGTCCTGTAAATCTTCAACCTTCATAAAACCAGCCTTCCTTTATGAGTTCTTCTCTCAACTTTGCTCTTGTGCGGTGGAGCATGGCCTTGATGCCGCCCTCGCTGCGCCCGACCATGCGGGCGATGTCGCTTATCGTGTCGCAGTAAAAGTAGCGGCAGACAAAGACTTGGCGTACGATCTTACGCTCAGCGGCAAGAAACTTCGATATGCTCGCCGCCAATTCTCTGACCTCGACAGTTTCCGTGAACTTCTCGCTGCCCGCCACGACATCTTCCAGTTCGTCCAAGGGTAACAAGTATTGGCCGCCGCCCCGTTTCAGACTTCTTCTTCGTCGCCATCGGTCGACGGCATGCCCCCGCGTGATCTTCGCCAAAAAGGTCAACAGGACGGGAGGTCTGTGAGGCGGAATCTTCTGCCAAGCGCTGAGGTATGTATCGTTGACACATTCTTCGCTGTCTTCAGCATCTTGCAAAATATTATTGGCCACCGTGAAGAGGTAGGAGCCATAGCGAGCGTCTACGTCAGTCAGCACATCTTCGTCGCGATCAAAGAACCGCTGCACCAGATCCTTGTCCATTGAGCTTTCTTTCATAGGCAGAATTCTTCCTCTCACCCTAAATACCGAAAAGTAAGTCACTAAGGTTTCAGTTAGTCTTTAAATATCAGGATAACAGTCTTGGGTAAAAGATAAAGAACATACACGATTGGCATTGTGACCATCGCGTCACTCAAGGGTGTTTGTAACATTAACATGAAGGGAAAAGTGTAGTCACTCATCCTTTTAAAAACTATAATGTGAGGGAAAAGAGGGAGTGTTTTCTTTTCAAACCATAAAGATGAGGAACGTACATATGAATCTGATCGATTTTTTTGATAGTGTTCAAAAGTTATCTGAAAGCCTCAGCAGTGAAGCATTACAGACCTTTGTCTTTTTGCAGGCGGCCAAGACTTCGGCAGGTCGCCGTAGAGCCTTTCTTAAGATGATGCAGGAGGCTCAAGACAGTACGTCAGCTGTGAAACTAACAGCTGTTACAGCGGAAATCAAACGTGACCTAGCAGATATGGTTAAGGCGGTTTCGGCGAAGCTTGAAGAGATCGCACTAGGTGAGCGTTGCTTAGACAGCGAGGTAGATTGGGAACAACAGGTCGGCTGGTATGATGAGGATGTTGCCTTTGTTTTTTCTGATAGGGATAGGGTGCTCAAGGATATCAATGATGCCTTGCGACTGATTGATAAGTGTATAGACTGTGAGCTGTACGACTTAGGTTATCAGTTGGCTGAGCAGATCGCCTGTATAGAAGTCTGCATCACAGGTGATTATTTTGACTACTTAGATATTCCGATGAACTTGAAAGGTCTAGAGGCGTATGACCTCATTGACAAGCCCTACACTGACCTAGTGACACAAATTCTCTACCTCACGTATATGGCGAATGACATGACGGAGAGGCCTGCCAAGATATACGAGATGATGCAGAAACTGGGTTCTTTTAGGGATGATTTGACGGCTGTCTTCCGGGAGGGAGACGAAATAGTGTCTGACTTTACCGACTTTTTGCCTCTTTGGCTGACCTATTTGGCTTCCCTTGATGAAGAGCGGGCTGACAGTCTGCTGGGAAAGGGGATTAGCTTAGTGGACGACATGAATTTTCTTTGCACGCTTGCCCGCGACTTTGGCCTAAATCATCCCCGAATTTACAAGGATCTGCTCGAGAGATTTCAATCTGCTGATGATCGGGGGCTCATGCTTGCTGTTGGTACGGAGGCAGTCGATAGGCTGCCGGTTAACTATGTCATCCGCAGTGACATCGCCCTTCTCACGGCCGAGATCTTTGTAAAATCAGGTCGACTCGATCAGGCAGAACGATTTTGGTTCGAGGCCTTTCAATCGGATAGCTCAATCGTCAATTATCTGCGTCTACGGTTTTCTAGCCGAGACTACTCCCGCTATGCTGACAGGGTTCATGCTGCTTATGTGCAGTTTTATCGGGCGATTTCAAAACCGTGTCAGAGCTATGATAACTACGGCAGGCACAAGGTCGCTATTCGCAAGAACAATATTTGCACCTCCACCTACGTCAGCCTTCTACTGTTTGAACATAAGTTTGAAGAAGCCTTTAACCTTCTCTTGCCGGAATTTTCTACAAAGTCTTATAAGGCAATGGAAATTATCCCTTTGGCTCTACTTTTCTTTTTTCAAGGTTCCGATCTTGATTCCGGTCTTACCGCCATGCTCAACAGAGTCATCTCACTTACGCGCTTTTCCGCTGCTGCTTACAATACCGGCGGTGCCAAGGCAGTTAAGGGGACAGATGCTGAGGTGTTGTGGAATCTGATTTCGAGGTGCAAAGTTGCCGCGGAAATTTCTGAATCAGAGAGGAGACGGTGGTTAGAGCAGATTGAGATATGTATCTCCACAGAAGCGCACAGGATTTTGAGCAATCAAAATCGCAAAGAATATGCGTGGGCGGCCACTTTCCTTGCTGCCCTAGGTGAAGTTCAAGAATCCTGCGGTCAGGAAGGGGGGAAGGACATTCTTTTCAACAGATTCCGCGCCGAGTACCCTCGGCTGATCAAGTTTAAGCGCGAGATCAGCCGATATGGCGGACGGTAGCATTCTCCCTTTTACCCTGTATAACGTAAAATGGTGACCAATGGTTTCAGCTGGTTTCTTAGAATTTCTTATTTTTTAATGACATTCCACTTTCCGTTCTTTACAACATATTGAAATTCGTTAAGCTTGTCACTCATCATGACATCGATCAAATCATAAAAATCTTCAACAAGGTTGATCTTGTTTAAATCCTTCCGATCAACCCAACGCACGAGCCCCTCTTCGGAGGAGACTAGCTCTCCTTCAAACTTGTTTGTTTTAAAAAGGATGACAAGATATCTGCCGTTTTTGTAATCTCCATCCGCCAAAGGAAACTGTTTGACGCCACAAATAGTGGGGTTCAAAATTGTAAGTCCTGTCTCTTCTTTAATCTCTCGAATGACCGCATCGACAATGGACTCCCCCTGCTCAACGTGACCGCCCGGCAATACGTAACCATTCCAATCATCACTCACGCGATCCTGCAAAAGAAACCTTTTCTCGTCATAAATCAGACACAGTACGGCAAGTTCTACGTTTTCAGTACGGTCCAACATGCTCTGTTTTCCTCACCCTCTTACAAATGATAATTGGCTTTCCAAGTAGATTCGGTAATCATTGTATCAAGATAATGATAAGACGACTCATCATTGCATCCGTATTATCGGCTTTTCTTGGCAAAAGCCGGCGGATATGGTTAAACTTAGATGCAGACCGGAAAACATTTTATGGTCCGGATCGGAACAGGAGGAGGATAAGAAACTCCTGTACAGGATTCACCTTTTGTTCTGCAGTTTACGTTGCTGATGACATTTTTTTTCGTATGGTAATTTCCCGTACTTTTATAGTATACGGTTCCTTCCAATGACTACGAAGCTATGCTT
>MTKW01004719.1_pt1 | contig 25517 bp, 21 predicted proteins | sample 1042761 | NCBI WGS metagenome assembly MTKW01 (sample SAMN06205366, study PRJNA360243) | anaerobic digester metagenome | biome: Wastewater treatment plant; feature: Anaerobic digester sludge; material: sludge; isolation source: anaerobic digester fed with sludge from wastewater treatment plant ...
GACATGGAGGGCCCTGTGGCCATCGTCACCGACGCAAGGTACAGAATGTCTGTGGCCATCATCCGCTCTTTGGGAAGGGCGGGGGTGAAAGTGCATTGCCTTGAAGGCGAGGGAACGCCTAAAGGGGATGTGTTGGGGTTTAAATCCCGTTACGCTTTTCGCACGGATTTTGTGGCTTCCCCCGTGAAGGACCCCGGGGCCTTCGTTAGGGATCTGTTGGAGGTGTGCGAACCGGGCAGCGTTGTTATTCCTGTGTCCCTAGCTTCGGTGCTTGCCTTGGCGAAGTTCCTGGGACCCCTAGGTGGAGGAAAAGTCCAGGCTTTGACAGCTTCTGTGGACTCACTTTTGACGGCCGATGACACAGCTGCGTTGCTTCCTGTCGCCCGCAAGATTGGGGTGCCCTGCCCCAAAGATTACACGATAGGCGAGCCCCCGAAGATGCCCAGTCATTTTCCCGTGGTAATCAAGTACAGACAAGCGGATAAGTTGGGGTTTGCCTCGAACGAAAGGTATGCCATCGTTAAAGATCGGGAGTCGTTTCCTTCAACGTACAGGGTCATGGCGTCCAACCAACCTGATCCGGTGGTGCAGGAGTACGTTGCCGGCGAAGGGTACGGCATGTCCGCGCTGTTTGACAGTGAGTCACAACCTGTGGGTTTGTTTTGCCACAGAAGAGTCAGGGAGTTTCCTGTGTCCGGGGGGCCCAGTTGTTTCGCTGAGTCCGTTTGGGATCCCAAAATGGTGGATTACGGCGTGGGGCTTCTGAGGGAACTTCGCTGGAAAGGCGTCGCGATGGTAGAGTTCAAGGGCGATATAGGATCGGGCAACTACAGACTCATGGAGATAAACCCGCGCTTTTGGGGCAGTCTGCCTTTAGCTATCGCGTCCGGTATGGATTTTCCCCTGTTGCTCTATCTAGCAGCCCAAGGGCAGGAATTGCCCAAGGCTGACCTGAGGTCTCCAGGTTACCGCCTGGGCGTTAAGATGAGATTTTTGCTTCAGGATTTGCTTTCCTTTCCCGGCTATTTGAAGGCAAGGCCTGAGGGCAGAATGTCATTCGTTCGAGGGTATCTCAAAGACCTGTTCGATCTCTCTGTTACTGACGGTTTGTTTCAGTGGGATGATCCGTCGCCTAACCTTGCGTACGTCTTGCGGGCGTTAAGGTCGGTTTCAGGGTGATCGGGGCGGGTGTACTTATTCGGAGGGTAAAGATTGGCTGGAAAGAAAAGAAAGACCGGGGTTGCCCCAAAGGGCACCTCATCGAAGCGCTTTCGTAACTGGATTGTAGGAGCTGCTGTGATTTTGGCGATTGGAGGGTTCATTTTGCACAAGCACAAAGCCGACAAGTTGGCGGGTGTTCCTGCAGATACGGTCACGGTTGAGACGAGTAAAGGCACTTTTGTGATGAAACTGTACCCCACGTTGGTGCCAAACACTGTTGAAAATTTCAGACGTCTCGCCGAGCAGGGGTTTTACGATGGCCTTAAATGGCACAGGGTGGAAAACTGGGTTGTACAGACAGGGGATCCCACAGGGACAGGTAGGGGGGGCTCCGATCAAAACATAGCGCTTGAGATTAACGAGAAGCTAAGCAACAAAAAGGGCGCGGTTGGAATGGCGCGTTCCGCCCATCCTGATTCCGCGTCCTCACAGTTTTATATTCTGAGGAGCGATGCGCTGTCACTTGATGGGAATTACGCGGTTTTTGGGTATGTGGTTGAAGGTATGGATGTCATCGACAAGCTGGAGATAAACGATGACATGATCAGGGTTACGTACGAAAGGACCTCTGAAAAGGATTAGTGGACAAACGGGCCTGGTCTAGACCGGGCCCTTTTCATCTCCGTTTACAGCCCCAGCCACGCGAACAGACCGGGAACCAGGTGAATCAACGACAGGACAGACAATACGTAAACAAGCCAGTGGGTTTCTTTGGCTTTCCCCGATACCGCTTTGATGATGGCGTAGGAGATGAAGCCCATGGAAATGCCGTCGGAGATGGAGTAAGCAAAAGGCATCATGATGATGGTCATGAACGCGGGGAACGCTTCAGTGAAATCGGCCCAATCTATGTCTTTGACGGGTAGCATCATGAGCACGCCCACGATAATGAGTGCAGGTGCGGTGGCTTCACCGGGTATGATGCCCGCCAAGGGTGAGAAGACCAAGGACAACAGAAACAGGATGCCCGTTACGATCGCGGTCAGACCCGTACGTCCGCCTTCAGCAATGCCCGCGCTTGATTCTACGTAAGTGGTGACTGTGCTCGTGCCCAAGACCGCGCCCAGGCTTGTGCCGACCGCATCAACGACCATTGCCTCTTTGATCCTGGGAAGCTGCCCGTTCTCATCGAGCATGTTGGCCCTCGATGCCGTTCCCATAAGTGTGCCTACAGTGTCGAAAACGTCGACGAACCAAAAGCTAAAAATAGTCATGAACCCCAAGCCTAGAGCACCCTTCAAATCCATCTTCATGAAGATGGGCGACAGGGACTCGGGCATGCCTATGATGCTACCGCCAGGGGCAGCCTTGGTGATGCCCATAGGTATGCCTATGGCAGCCGTGGCCAAAATACCTATAAGGATAGCACCTCTAACCTTCAAGGCCATGAGTACGGCCATGATGGCCAACCCGATGAGCGCAAGAGCGGGGCCTTTGGCCGTGAAATCTCCCCGGGATATGAGGGTGGCAGCGTCACTGCCGATAATACCAGAGTTGGTTACCCCGATGAATGCTATGAAAAGGCCGATGCCTACCCCCACCGCACGTTTCAGGGTCTGTGGTATTGCAGCGTCTATGGTGTTTATGGCTCCCGTAAGGGCAAGGGCCAGGAACACCAATCCCGACAGAAAGACGACGCCCAAAGCGGTCTGCCAGCCGGCTTTGGCGGCCACGGTGAATGCGAAGAAGGCGTTCAAACCCATGCCACTGGCAAGCGCGTAGGGATAGTTTGCCACAAGCCCGCCCAAAATTGTGGTTATGCCCGCTGCCAGCACGGTGGCGGTCATGACGGCCCCAAAAGGCATGCCTGCGACGCTCAGGATATCCGGGTTGACAAAGATGATGTACGCCATTGTCATAAACGTGGTAATCCCTGCAACGACTTCCGTCTGAACGGTGGTGTTGTTCTCCTTAAGTTTGAAAAATCTCTCTAACAAGTCACTCTACCCCCCAAAAGATATTATGCCCCGCGTAAGGATGGCTAAATGTGCTTGTCCAAATATCCCGGCGATTAGGCTGCTTTGTCCCCTCCTCTCTTTAGCCCAAATCTATCATGACAATTACGTGTTTGCAATAACTATTTAGACAACACACTAATTGTCCAACAATTCGGCCAGGGGCGAGGACCGCCCTTCAAACCCGGTGTCTGTAGTGGTGCAGCTCGTAGAGCAGGCCCGCGGTTAGGACGATGGTTAAGGCCACACCCGCTTCCGGTGAGAGTGCTGTGCCCGCAAAGATGCTCTCTGTTAGGGTCAGGTCAAGGGCTGACTTTCCGGGTGAAAATAGGATGCTCATTCCCAAGCCCCAGGACAAGTGCTTGCCCACACCAGGTATGAAGGAGCCGTTGACCAAAAACATGAGACACATGATGGTTTGGAGCAACAGGGAGTTGAGCAGTGGAACCAGGCTGAGGGACCACCTTCTGTGAATGATTGCGGAAAACAATAGGGCTGCCGAGGAAGATAGAAAAGGGAACAGAGAGTCGCCTTTTGGTCTTTTGCAGCAGGATACCTCTGAACAATGCTTCTTCCAGGATCCCAAGTCCCAAGTGCAAAAGCCCCTCGGTCCCTAAGATCCTAAGGGTAGACCCCGCAAGGGACGGATGAACGGTCAGACGGGCGCCGCCGAAGGCCACGACCAAAGCGCTGTAAGCTGCCACGTAAGAGGCCCCCGAAGCAAGCCCCGTTGCAAACAAGGACCGGATCGATTCGTTCAAACACCTGCACCTCTTTGTAAACAGATCGTTGCCCTATTAGATTGTACTCCAAGGGTCCCGAACTTCAAGGTAGGTGCGTGGCGAGGAAACCAGTACGGGGTTCTTGAACAAGGTGTATAATATCGTGTTATGATGTAGCACATCAAGGGGCCTACTTCTCGGGTTCCGAGACTAGAGTGTGGTAACGGTTGGAGTCTTAACCTCTCCGTTCTTTCCATGAAAGGGATGTGATTGATGGGTGATCTTGCAGCACAATTGAATAACACTACGGTCGTTCTCCTGTCTTTATCAGTGATATTGTTCTCGGGGTTCTTGTTAACCCGCCTCACAAAGCTCGTCCAACTGCCCAACGTAACAGGTTACATTTTGGCCGGGATCTTGATAGGACCCCGCGTCCTAAACATAATCCCCCACGAAACCCTAAACAGTATGGGATTCATGAGCGATATTGCTTTGGCATTCATTGCTTTCAGCGTAGGTCGTTATTTCAAAAAAGACGTCCTCCGGGAAACAGGTCCGGGGGTAATTCTCATCACGGTCGTGGAATCCTTGCTAGCGGGCGTCTTAGTGACTTTTGCCATGCGCTTCGTGTTCCGACTTGATTGGGATTTCTCCCTTTTGTTAGGGGCTATTGCCACAGCCACAGCTCCTGCGAGCACCATGGTCACTATCCGGCAGTACAAGGCGAAAGGTGAGTTTGTCAGTATTCTTCTGCAGGCTGTCGCGTACGACGATGCTATATGCCTCATTGTGTTCAGTATCGCCATCTCGGTGGTGAACGCCAACGCGTGGGGTGCTGCAACCGTTTCCGAAGTGGTTATGCCCCTCATTTACAACGCCTGCGCTCTCGGGATCGGTTTTTTAGGTGGAACATGGCTGAGCAGGCTCATGACGCCGGACAGAAGTGAGGACAACCGTCTCATCCTCACAATCTCCTTGCTTTTGGGTCTTGCGGGGCTTTGTTCAGCTGTGGATATCTCCCCCTTGCTTTCGTGCATGTTGCTTGGCACCGTGTACATCAACATGACGCAGGATAAGGCCCTGTACAAACAGGTGGACAAGTTTGCACCCCCCATCCTGTCTATATTCTTCGTAATTCCCGGTGCTAACTTGGACTTGGGTTCCTTGGGTACCCAGGGCATCATAGGCGCATCATATTTCATCATACGCATTGCGGGGAAGTACTTGGGGGCTTACCTCGGTTGTATCCTTGCGGGTGCGTCAAAGCCCATCCGAGACTATTTGGGGTTCGCCTTGATACCTCAGGCGGGTGTGGCCATAGGGCTTGCGTTTTTGGGCAAGAGAGTTCTTCCCGGCCCTACAGGCAACATGCTGTTGACCATCATCCTGTCGTCGTCTGTTTTGTACGAGCTGATTGGGCCTGCTAGCGCCAAGTTTGCTCTCGTTCGTTCGGGGGCTATCTCAAGCGACAAGCTCAAGACAAAGCGAGCACAACCCCGTTAAGGCGGGGTTTCCCGGCCTATTGCGCAGTCTCCGTGGGGGAGGAATCAATGACTGCTGTGACGAAGGGATCGCAGTCCGGCGTAGGTGTCAGCATCAAAAATGAGGGACAAAGGAAGGGGTAGGGACGTGAGTGAAAGAAACCCGGGGCACAGGCTACTGCTTGGGGCGGGACCGAGCAACGCGGATCCAAGGGCGTTGCGTGCTTTGATTGAACCGACTTTGGGCCACCTGGATGCGGACTTTTTGGCCATCATGGATGAAACAGCAGACCTTTTAAGGTATGTGTTCAACACAGAAAACCGGTTGACTCTCGTGCTCCCCACAACGGGTACAGGCGGGATGGAGACGGCCATCGTCAACTGTTTCGAGCCGGGGGATAAGCTGATCGTCTGCGTGGCCGGGGCCTTCGGCGACCGTATTGCCCAGATCGCCCTGAGAGCGGGGCTAGAGGTGGTGCGCCTTGATAGCCCTTGGGGCAGGCCTGTTGACCCGCAGGACGTGAAGAAAGTGATCGGGGAGCATCCCGATGCTGTCGGCCTGGCAATAGTGCACGCGGAAACGTCCACAGGAGTCCTGCAGCCCCTCGATGACATAGTCGCGCTTGCAAAACAAAACGGTCTCAGAATCGTTGTGGATGCGGTCACTTCTTTGGGGGGTATGGATGTCCCCGTCGACAGGCTTGACCTGGATTGTGTTTACTCGGGGAGCCAGAAGTGTCTGAGCAGCGTGCCTGGTATGTCCCCAATCACCGTCAATGAAAAGACCGCCTCCTTCATGGCCAACCGCAAGACCCCTACGGGAAGCTGGTACCTTGACTTGCAGCTCATAGCCAGGTACTGGGACGGGGAGCGCTTCTATCACCATACCGCCCCCAGCAACATGATTTACAGCATGCATGAGGCCCTTAGAATCATCCGAGAGGAAGGATTGGAGGACCGGTATGCAAGGCATCGCTTCAGCCAGAGAGCCTTAGTTGAGGGGCTTTTGGAAATGGGGCTTTCCCTGGTCGTGGAACCTCAGTACAGGCTACCGTCCCTGACCACTGTGTACATACCCGAAGGGGTGGAGGACGCGGGTGTAAGACACAGGTTGCTGAGGGAATTCGGTATTGAAATAAGCGGGGGATTGGGCGAATATAGAGGACAGATTTGGCGCATAGGTTTGATGGGAACCAACGCGACCAAAGCAAATGTTACGTACCTCGTATCCGCGCTCAAGCATGTGTTGAAAAGGTAAAAGCGTCGCAGGCGGGGTCAACTGGAGGAATGGGTGTGACCATCTACAGGAATGTCCTGGAGGTAATTGGTAACACTCCCCTTGTGGAGCTACAAAGGATCCCCGGTGAGTTGGGCATCAGAATTCTAGTGAAGCTCGAGATGCTTAACCCCGGAGGCAGCATCAAATCGAAGACTGCTTACGGCATGATTCGTGATGCACAGAAGCGGGGACTGCTCAAACCCGACTCGATCATTGTAGAGGCCACCAGCGGGAACCAGGGCATCGCTTTAAGCATGGTCGGAGCGATTTTGGGTTACAAGGTCCGGGTGCTCATGCCCGAAAACATGAGCGAGGAACGAAGGGCTTTGCTTAAGGCTTACGGCGCGGAGGTAGTCATAACCCCAGCAAAAGGGGACATAGGCCTGACGTTGTGGAACGCCATCAATATGGCTCGCCGTATGGCAGAGGAAGATGACCGGGTGTTTCTTGCCGAACAGTTTGAAAACTTGGCTAACCCCAAAGCCCAAGAAGACACCACGGGAAAGGAGATCCTGCATCAGATGGGCAGCACCCCTGTCGATTGCTTTGTCTCCGGTGTGGGCACCGGGGGGACCCTTACCGGGGTTGGGAGGGTGTTGAAGGGAGCGTACCCCGACGTGAAGATAGTTGCCGCGGAACCGGAAAACGGGTCTGTTCTGTTGGGTTGCGGAAAGGTGGGTTTCCACAAGCAACAGGGCATAGGGGACGGTTTTATCCCCCCTATATTGGACACCTCGCTTATCGACCAAGTGGTGGTTGTCAGCGATGAGGAAGCGTTAGCCGTTGCTAGAAGGTTGGCAAGGGAAGAAGGAATTTTGGCTGGGATTTCATCGGGGACCAATGTGGCCGCCGCCCTTTCTTTAGCCAAGGATTTGGGGCCGGGCAAGACAATCGTGACAATTTGCCCGGATACAGGTGAGAGGTACCTGGCAGAGGGTCTGTACAATTACTGATTTATCAGGACTTTGTTTCGGTCATGGACAGGTAGTGGGAGTACAGCGCGGCCTTTGTGTTTCGGGAGGGATCCGAAAGGACAAGTTCCACCATGCTGTTCAGTATCAGTCCTACCTGTGGCCCGGGCTCGACACCCCAGGCTAGAAGATCCTTTCCGTTTACGGCCAAGTCTTTAATCTGGCGGGGTTGTTTTTCTGAGAGAACCTGGTCAATCGCTTTTTTCATTCGCACGAGGGTGGAACGGTCGTGGGGTGGGGCGGATGCCAGGATGTCTGCTTCTTGGAGGGAGAATAGGAGGGGAAGGTTTTCTTCCCCCACCCTGTTTATGAGTCTTTTCACCCCAATGAGTTTTTTGCCCGGTGCGGCAAACCTTGACATGTGTTCCCGAACAAGGGACGCCGTGGTCAGGGTTGTTTTTTTGTCAAAGCGCAACCTTGTGAGGATGTCTTTGGTCATGTCCGCACCCTTTTTGTCGTGGCCGTAATAATGGCTTTCTCCCTGTTGCTTTCCCTCTGTTCGGGTAAGGGGTTTGGCTATATCGTGAAAAAGCGCGGCAAGCCTGAGGGGAAGGATGGGGGGCACCGCATCTGTGGTCTTGAGCAGGTGCTCGAAGACATCCTTGTCGTGGTATTTGCTGTCCTGGTCAAAACTTTTGCACGCGTACAATTCCGGGATGATGCTCCTCAACAGGCCTGTCGTCCCCAAAAGGCGTACGCCGTCACCGGGGCGGGGGCTGAGCAGTATCTTTGAGAATTCTTCCCTAACCCGTTCCGCGGCGACCCTTTGTATGGAATCCGCTTTGCGGTGTATGGCTTTCAAAGTCTCGGGTTCGACGGTGAAACCCAACTGGGAGACAAAGCGCACAGCTCTTATAAGCCTCAGGGCGTCCTCGTCGAACCTTTGGTCAGGGTCCCCTATGGCCCTTATCACTCGTGCCTTAAGATCTTCAAGCCCCCTCACATGATCTATTACGCGACCTGTCGTGGACATGGCCAGGCCGTTCACGGTGAAGTCCCTTCTTGACACGTCCTCTTCCAAGGAACGTGAGAATTCCACAGTGTCCGGGCGCCTCCCATCAGAGTATGGCCCTTCCCTTCGAAACGTGGTGATCTCAACGATGGGGGTGCCCTCTATCAAAACGGTCCCGTACTTAATTCCCGAAGGGACAGATTGGGGGAAGGTGTCCATAACCTGTGCGGGAACAGCGTCTGTCGCTACATCCCAATCCCCCGGAGTCCTGTTCAAAAGCAGATCCCTCACACACCCCCCAATCAAATAAGCTTGAAATCCCCCTTCGACAAGGGCAGTAATCACGTTTTGCACTTTTTCGGGAATCATGGGTTGCCCCGCACCTCCTTGGGGTCGCTCAAACGCTTGTTCTTGAGTATTATAAACCCCCGAGTTATAACTAATGTTAGTGTCTGCAACCTGAATTCCCACGGGACAAAGGGGGATCTGGTTAGGGTGAGGTACAAGACGTACAAAAAAGACTTCGATCATTCCTACACCCTTGGGGTGTTTCCCACGCTTGAACTGCTTTGCGCTCGTCCTGAAGACGTGAGGGAAGTGTTGCTTTCCCAAAAGGGTGTGTCCAATTCGGGCGTAAGGAAGATCGGGGAACTGTGCAGGAAGCTCGGTGTTCCCTGCTCTGTGGACAACAAAGCTATCAACCGGTTGAGCCCTAGGGAGGACTGCTACGCGATCGGTGTGTTTCGTAAATACCGACTGACCCTGGATTCGGGTGGGAACCACCTGGTGTTGGTCAACCCTTCGGGCATGGGCAACCTTGGGACAATTATGCGCACCATGGTCGCTTTCGGTGTGGGGGACCTTGCCCTTGTCAAGCCTTGCGCGGATGCTTTTGATCCCAAAGTTGTTAGGGCGTCTATGGGGGCTTTGTTCCGTCTCCGCTTTCAGTATTTCGACTCCTTTCAGGAGTACTCTCGCATGTACGCAGACCTGCGAAAAACCTTCGTTTTTATGGTAGACGGTGACAGGCTGCTGACACAGGTTTCTGTTGCTGGGGGACCCTTCACCCTGGTTTTCGGCAACGAAAGCAGTGGTCTTGACGAGACCTTCCGGGAAGCAGGAATCACCGTTGCGATACCCCAGAGCGGCGAAGTAGATTCCCTTAACCTGTCTGTGTCCGTGGGTGTGGGGCTGTATCATTTTGCGGCCCTTCTTAACACGTAGGACGGAGCTACACAGGAAAGGATCCTGTCCCTGGTACGCCGTTCTATTGACCGCTAGTCCCTCCTATGCTATCCTTCACCATAACGAATAGCACGTCACCTCATCGTTCCTTGTGGAGGGTGGGGTAGAGGCGCGGCGATCAAAAGTAGCCTTCGGAGTCTGGCGACTGTGAAGAAGGGCGAAAGGGACCGCCGCCGAAGCGGTGCAGGGTGCCAAACCTGCACGTGCTGGGGGTGCAGCGAATAACTGCATCACTGTCGCTCGCAGGACTTCCCTGGGCTTGCAGCGAAGCGCTATCTCACAAACCGGGGGAATGTAGGTTGCCGGCAAATCTTTAAGATCCGTGCCTAGGCACGGTTGTATTTCTTGAAAGGAGAGAATCCTTTTGCAAGGAAGCGTTCTGGCAAACCGGCGCGGGTTCAGTGTGAACCCTCAGGGGCGCCTTGAGTTCGGTGGGTGCGACGTCGTGAGCCTGGCGGGCAAATTCGGCACTCCGCTTTACGTTGTGAACGAGGACATCATTAGGTCTAACGCCAGGAAATATTTGGGCGCCCTGTCGGCCCACTACCCCTATTCCGGTGTTATCTACGCGGGAAAAGCCTTTTTGCCCACATGGATGTGCCGGGTTGTGTACGAAGAGGGGCTGTGTCTCGATGTGGCCTCGGGCGGTGAATTGTACACGGCTCTTAAAGCTGGGTTCCCAGCCGAGAGGATATTCTTCCACGGCAATAACAAGTCCTTCGACGAGATCAGGATGGGCCTTGGGGCTGGCGTGGGTCGCTTTGTTGTGGACAATTGGCTTGAGATCGACATGCTTTCTTCGCTAGCGAAAAACCTTGGGAAAAGACCCGACGTTTTGGTGCGAGTATCCCCTGGTGTGGAGGCCCACACTCATGTTTACATCGAAACGGGTCAGATAGACTGCAAGTTTGGCTTTGGCCTGCACAACGATGCAGCTTTTGCCGCGGTTGAGACGATCTTAAAACAAGATGTTTTGACTCTTCGGGGTCTTCATTGTCACATAGGCTCCCAGATAACGGCTTTGGAGGGGCCCCTGTTGGCGGCCAGAAGAATGGTCGGGTTTATGGCCCGGTTGAAAGAGGAACTGGGTTACGAACCGGAGGAACTGAACCTCGGGGGAGGACTAGGCATAAATTACACCTCTTCGGAAGCCCCTCCGTCAATTGAGTCTTACGTGAAAGCCCTGTGTACCTGCGTAGTTGAATCTGTGAAAAAGCAGGGTAATCTTGGCCTTCCCAGGTTGTATCTTGAACCGGGTAGATCCTTGGTCGGTGAGGCGGGCATAACGCTGTATACCGTGGGGAGCAAGAAGCATATTCCCGGTGTGCGTACTTACGTGAGTGTGGACGGAGGCATGGGGGATAACCCTCGCCCGGCCCTTTACGATGCGGTTTACGAATTGGTCTTGGCCGATAGGCCTTTGGCCCCCCCGAACCAGACCGTGTGCATTGCGGGCAAGCATTGCGAGACTGATGTGCTGTTGAAAGAGGCTTGGGTGCCCGACATCGAAACCGGTGACACGGTCGCGGTCCTTTGCACCGGAGCGTATTGCTACTCCATGGCCTCCAATTACAACGCCTTACCTAGACCTGCCGTGGTAGCGGTGTCTAAGGGGAAACCTAAACTTGTGGTCAAAAGGCAGAGCTACGAAGATCTGCTTGCCTTTGATGTGCCGGAGGAGCGAGTGAGGAGGTTTGCAGCACCTTCCGGGTTGCCGGCGGCCACGCTGCAAGATGGCTGAGTTACTGCCTCAATGAGTATCCGAAGGCCCTTTGCTAGGAAGGGGCCTTCTTTTGTTGTTTTTCGCCTTTTTCCAGGAACCAAATATCACGTTTGTATGTCCAATGAGTGATATGGTTGCTGTAATTGTGGCCTTTTTATGCCTTTAGGTGGTAGGAGGAATTTTGTCATGCAGCGTTCTAACGGTTGGACTATTCTATCTTTCATTATCTTGTTGGGGATTGTGGGTCTAAGCATGCTACAGGCCGGGCACTTGGGCAGGCAGATCAGCACGCTGAAGGCCGAACTTGATCTGCAGGAGCAGGATTTACGAGACCTAGATGCTTTGCGAAGACAAATCCTTGCGTTACAGACCGAGGTGAGGGAGCTAGCAGAGGCGCAAAGTTGGGCATCCACTCTCGAAGTTACTCCCATAGGGTACGGAGAGCGGACAATTGGCGTTGTGTTGTCGTGGCTTCTTAAGGAGTACACTCAAGGTTCAGAGGTGACATTGTACTGGCAAGAGCCCGGGGCTGCCGAGTTTAGGCCTCTTAAGGCTGAACCTGTGGGTCTATCCGAGTTCGAGGTTCGCACGGAAATTCCTCTGGTGATTTGGCCTGCCATATCGCTGTCGTGGCAACGCCCCGGGGGTATCGGTGGTGCTCAGGCTAAGGATGCAGGGGTTACATCCATCGTTGATGGGGACCAGGTCAGCTCCCAGGAATACCGGTACTACGTGAGCATGAAGACAGGGGATCAGGTGAAGAGCACGGATGTTAAGACCGTTGATCTTTCCAAACTTAGCCTTTGGGCCACCGCGGCTCTCTCAGTTGACATCAATCATTCCGCAAACGACGTTACGGTGACTGTCAAAGAGGAGCCCCAAACGGTGCCCCACGCGGCTTTCCGGCTTGAGCGGGTGAGTTTAGAGGGTACAACCGGAGACAAGGTTGTGTTTACCAGGGAACTGTCCACGATCGGGACACAGGACGAATTTGGCTTGAAGGTGCCGGTTTTCCAGGTAACCATTCCCGGCGAGGAAAGCAAGTCGGAAACCGTGTGGCTAGAGGCCGAATTTCAGGGGGGTAGGGTTGTGCGCAGGCCCATGGCCCTTCAGTTCTAGTGCATTTAGTGATCGGGGTGGAATGAGGTTATCAGGTATCCGACACCCCGGCTTCCGCAAATCCTTTATGCCCCGGTGACGGGGCTTTTGTTTTCCTGGAAAAGGGTGGGCCATATCTCCCCGGGGGATTGCGAATAGCCAGGTTGAGGCGGGAAGTGGCAAGTTTTGCACTCAGGTAAACTATATTGGATGGTAAGTTCCGGGTTCTTGTAGTTGCCCGGATGGGATCTTTCTTGACCATTGTTCATGATTTGGCTACGGCATCAGGACACCCTGTATGGTTTATGGCTGCTTGAGCGTTCCCCATTTCCACAAAAAAAGGAATCCGAAGCCCTCCGGCAGGGCTGACCCTTGCCACTGTCTCGACAAAGGCCTAAACCCCTCCGTATATCCTAGGCACAGGCCGCAATCGCGACATCCTAGCGATGGGGGCTTGAGAGGGATCAGACTGACGGGACTCTCAATTGAAAACGGTAGAAAAAGCCACAAACCTCTACAGCCCACAAAGGGTGAGTGATGGTATTGGGCAGGTTTTTGAGACAAAAGGTGTTCGACGTTGCGGGAGTATCGTTGTTCTGAAGGATGGGGGTTTCAGCACTGTGTACGTAGTAGATTTTCTTCACCCTAGCTCTGCTTCGCGGATTCTGGCAAGCTTACCTGAGGGAACCTATTCACGTTGTCTCCCAAGGTCGGCGAGTTTCCCTTCACGAGGTGCCAATCGGTATTTGCTCAAGGTCCACACCTCAGTCTACAATCTGTGGCCCCAATCCCCATGTCGGAGGCCAAATATACAATACCGCAGCTGGTTTTCTTAGCCTGTTTAGCAGACTGTCAAAAGGATGTTAAGATATGACAGAAGGGTAACGGGGGGCGAATGTTAGGGGGTTATATTTATGTTTCCTGTAGCTGTAGCCATCATTATGGTTGGTATTGGGTTGGTATGGTTACTCACAATGGCCCTTGCCATTTCTCGGAAGGATTACGCTGTTGCCATGTTTTACGGCGGGTTGATGGTCTTGGTTGCCCTTGGGCTTCTCTTCTCACCGGGGGGCGGCTTTTTGGGTGGTGCCTTCTTGTTGGCCCTTATGGCGACCTCTTTTCGGGTGGTCAGGGAGTACGCCCGAGGGGTGTTCTTCCGGTTCGGCAGGCTTCAAGGTCTCATGGGTCCCGGCATGACCGTGATCATGCCTCTTGGTATCGATCAGGTGAAAATTGTGGACATAAGGACTTTCACAATCGATGTCCCGAAACAAGAGATCATCACCAAGGACAATATTCCTGTTGTGGTGGACGCCGTGGTGTATTTCAACGTGTTCGATCCGCTGTTGGCCGTAACCAAAGTGGCGAACTACGTGGAAAGCACTAGTTTGCTAGGTCAAACCACTCTTCGCTCCATATTGGGGCAGCACGAACTCGACGACATTTTGACCAAGAGGGCGGACCTCAACCAGATTCTTCGGGAGTTGCTGGACGATGCTACCGATCCTTGGGGCATCAAAGTGTCTATGGTGGAGGTTAAGTCCATCGAACTGCCCGACGCCATGAAGAGGGCTATGGCCCGCCAAGCTGAGGCTGAGAGGGACAGAAGGGCCAAGATTATCGCGTCAGAAGGCGAATTGCAGGCTTCTCAAAAGCTAGCGGAAGCCGCACAAGTTATGGCCAACCAACCCATATCCGTGCAGCTTCGGTTTCTGCAGACCTTGTCCGAGATAGCCATCGAGCAAAACTCAACCATCGTCTTTCCTATCCCCATAGAGTTGCTTCGGGCCTTTCCGAGTTTCAAGGAAAAGGCTTAGTCATCGAGGCCCCGCGCAACGCGGGGCCCTTCCTGTACGCTGCTTTCCCGACCTTACCCGAAGACAAAGGATTTTGTGCCTCGTGTATGGAATGTTCAAGCTAGCTCCCGCATCAATGGCTACGGGTTCCAGTCGGCAAAACGGCACATTCGATGAACCGCATGACAAAAGGAGAGATGTAAATGAGCGTTTTCAAAGATCCTGGAGCCTCCGCTTTGCAGGGTCTGGTGGCTGAGCTGGCTGCCAAGTTCCCCTACGCGTCGGCTTACTTGATGTGCAATCGTTCCCTAAACGTGCGTAGCACCACAAGGGAGGAGGGGGTCAACGAGGCCGGCCCTTCCTTGGGGGCTGTGTTCAGCGTATGGAACGGGGAAGGGCTTGAGGAAGTTGCCACGGGGGATCTATCGGATGACGGTCTCGCTGCTGCTGCCCGCATACTTTTGTCAAGACCTGTTCGAAAAGGGGATTTACCCGGGGAGATATCTGGCCCGGGGAGAGATATTTGTTACAGAACCCCCATGGAGATCGATCCCGCAACGATTACGCTTGAGGAAAAACTTGCTCTGTGCCGGCAGACTAGAGACAGAGCCAAGGGCCTCGATCCAAGGATCATAGAGGCAGGCTCAACCTACTCGGAGGAGCGGGTGGACGCTTTGTTTGTCGATGCAGGCTCTGTTTTGTCCCAGGAGATCGTCCGAGTAGCTTTCGGTNNGATCGCGACGTTCAGGGACGGTGGAGCTGTGAGGTTTGACGGTGAGTCGAACCGGGCAGCTGGCGGGTACGAGCTGACCGCGTTGACTGAGGACAAGTGGGAAGCTGTGCGAAGAAGGATTCCGGGCCTGCTGAAGGCGACCACCATAGACCCGGGCTTGTACGACATAGTGGCCTGCCCCGGTGCTGCGGGGATAATAGCCCATGAGGCTTTCGGTCACGGAGTGGAAACGGATATGTTCCTTAAGGGAAGGGCCAGATCTCAAGAGTATATGGGAAAGCGCGTTGGATCGCCTTTGGTCGATCTGTTCGATGATCCTACATACCCCGGGGGGTTCGGTTCTTACGGGTTTGATGATCAGGGTCAGCCTGCTTCCAAGACGCAGATCGTGAAGAACGGCGTGTTTGTCCAGGGTCTTACGGATCTTTACTCTGCGGTTCGTTTAGGCATTCCCCGAACTGCCAATGGCAGGAGGGAGAACGTCAACAAGGCTTACCCCCGCATGACCAACACGTATTTTGGGCCGGGTGAAGATAATCTTGAGGACATGATCGCAAGCGTAAAAGAAGGCATTTACCTGGGGCAAATGCAAAGTGGTATGGAGGATCCTAAGGACTGGGGCCTTCAGTGCATATTCAGTTGGGCCCAGGCCATAAAGGACGGCAAACTGACCGACAAGTACCACACGAATGTGGGGCTTACCGGCTATGTGCCCGATCTCCTTGGCAGTGTCAGCATGGTTGGTAACGACCTTAAGCTTTCGGCGGGCGGGTGCGGCAAGGGCTACAAAGAGTGGGTGCGGGTGGGCATGGGCGGACCCCACCTCAAGATTAAAGGGAGGTTGGGTTGATGCTTAACACGATTACAGGGGCTCTTCGGGCCAACAAGAGCGTTCACGACTGGCAAATTCGCAGAACCAGCACTGTCCAAAACGAACTGTACATAATCGGGGAGCAGGTGGAGAGCAGGCGCACGGCCTCATCGGAGGTAGCTCAGGTTCTGCTGTATCACGATCACGACGGAAAGAGGGGTTCTTCTTCTCTCACGTTCGCTCCCGGACACCTTGAGGATTGTGCCAAACGAATTGAAGAGGCCGTGTACATGGCTTCTCTAGCGGGCAACCCCCCCTACGAGTTGCCCGGTCCCCACAGTCAGCCGGACGTTCAGATCAACGATCCTGCCTTGGCACAAAATCCCGAGGGAGTCATAGAGAAGTGGCGGGAGGATCTAGTGGCCGCCGTAAAGGATGAGCCCATGGTTTCTTTGTCAGCCGCTGAGTTTTTCGTGTACAACCAGCACACGGATTTTATTAACAGTAAGGGTGCTTCTTACTCGTACCCTTCCACTCGGGCTTACCTTGAACTGGTGCTTTTGTCCCGGGACGGGGGGATAGATTCCGAAAATCACCACGCGGTGTCCGTGAGGAGGGCGGAGGACCTGGATATCCGAGCGGTCGTCAAAGAAAGGGCCAGCTTTGCCAGGGATATGTTACACGTTTCCATGCCCAAGGCGTACACCGGCCCTGTTGTCATAAGCGGTAGGTCTTTAGCTAGTTTGTTCAGGCCTTTCCTCTCCAAAGCTGACGCTGGCGCCCTGTACAGGGGGATCTCCGACACCAAGGTAGGGGATGAACTGTTTCCCGATGGGGTCAAGGGGGATGTGCTCAGCATCTCCATGGATTCCACCGTTCCTTTCGGTTTGTCCTCTGCCCCCGTGGATGTTGAGGGTTTACCCGCCCGAAGGGTTGACGTGATAAAGGACGGAAGGGTTAACGCTATCACCGCGGGGAAGCGGTTCGCCGATTACCTGGGCATTGAACCTACGGGCACAGGGGGGACCATGGTCGTCTCCGGGGGGACCGCGGGGCAAGAGGAGCTGCTTGCAGGTCCCGTGGTGGAATTGGTGCTGTTTTCGTCCTTGTCTGCAAACCCCATGACCGGGGCTTTCGTAAGTGAGATAAGGCTAGGTTACGAGATCGATGAGCAGGGGAATAGGAAACCCATAAAAGGTGGCTCCGTAACGGGCAATGTGTTCAAGGCTTTCGCGGATTGCCGCATCAGTCGGGAACTCGTTAAGGCAGGCGGCTATCACGGGCCCTCCGCTATAAGGTTTGCGGAACTAACGATCTCAGGAGAGTAGAAGCGTAGGATTACAGGAAGATGGATGCGGGGTCTTGGCATCCATCTTCCTGTCAAAAGTAAAACTTGTCCTACCCTGCAAACAGGACTTTGGAGATTGGGCTGAAAGGGTAGTTTGAGAGCAGCCTGTCGGGCCGTCAGGGGGATATTATGGAACAAAGGGAAAACCTTGCACCGGTGCTGAAGTGGGCCGGGGGGAAACGGCAGTTGCTTGACGACATTATGAGGTTCGTGCCCCCTACTTTCGATGTTTATCACGAACCCTTCTTGGGGGGAGGGGCGGTTTTGTTTGCACTGAGGCCCCAAAAGGCCCTGGTGAACGATATCAACCCGGAGCTCATGAACGTGTACAAGGTGATCAGAGAGGATGTAGAGGGGCTCATTGAATGCCTACAAAAACACGCGGAAGCTTACGGACAAGAGGGAAGGGCAAAGGAGTACTTTTACAAAATTCGCGGGCTTGACAGAAGGAAAAATTCATTTCGATCCTTGACCCCGGTGCAAAGAGCCTCCAGAGTTATATTCCTCAACAAAACGTGCTTTAACGGGCTGTTTCGGGTGAACAAAGCGGGTCAGTTTAACACACCTTTCGGGTACTACGATAACCCCTGTATAGCGGATGGGGAGGCCCTGCGGGCCGTCAGCAGGTACTTCAACAGTGCCCGGGTAGACTTTGTGTGCGGTGATTTCGGCTATGTCACTGACGCTGCAAAACCCGGTGACTTTGTGTATTTGGACCCTCCGTACGATCCCGTATCCGACACTGCCAATTTTACGGGGTACGACAAAGGCGGCTTCGGGCAGGCCGAGCAAGTGAGGCTGAACCGGGTATGTCGGGTCCTTGACAGCATGGGCATCAAATTTTTGCTTTCAAACTCTGCCACGGATCTTATTTTTGATCTGTACAAGGGATATCACATAGATTTGGTCCGTGCTAAACGGGCGGTGAACGCCCGGGGTGACGGGCGGGGTGAAGTTGATGAGGTGTTGGTGCACAACTATCCGTCACCGTGATGGTCTTTCCCCTGCGGGTGAACAAGGGGAATTTGCCTGAGGGACCTGTGATAAGGCTTTCCTACACGTAGGAGTTCCCGTAACGCCTCAAGTATTGGTCCTTCAGGCTGGGGGAATGGGCATCCAATTGTCGGTAGAAATACTCCCTGTTTCCGTGACGGAGGGTTGGCCCGAAGCTACAACACAGCATTTTGTTGACACCAGTAAGAAGATTTGCCTTTGTATCGTTGATGAAGGGCAGTACCGGGGACAGCCAAACGATGGCGGGAATGCCTGCGTCACGCATTATCTTGAGCGTTTCAAACCTCTCTTTGGTAGTTGAAACCATCTTGCACAGGTCCTCATCGCAAGTAGTCGGCGCCATTTGGACCACTTCGTTTTCCTGTTTGTTTTCTTGAGAAGATCAAGATCCCTGAGTCAAGATGCTAACCCCGAACCCGCATCCGTGGGTAACTTGGAGACACCTGCGGGCGTACCCCAGGCTCTCCTCCAAATGCATGTAGGGATCGCTCATGAAGCCCGTGCCTATCATTGGTTTCTTTCTTCGGCGTTGCAACTGGGCTTTCCGTATGAGCGGGGCATCCCTCTTTATATCCTCGAAATCGTGGTCCATTTCGTAGCACTTGCCTCTGCTGTCTCAGTAAATACAGCTGTGGGTGCAACTCCTGTAAATGTTCATACCGTTCTTTGGAGACAGAATGGTCTTGTAGTCAGCGAGATGCTTCCCTTCCGTCTGTTTGACCCTACTTCTGCTTTGGCAGGCTGTCGATGACGTTCCCGTCCTCATCCAGGACCTCTATTTTCGGTGAGTCCTCCCTGTCCACAAGAAGCCTTATCCGGGTTCTTCCTTTGCTGTCCGTAAGTTTGACTTGCACCTGATCTTTATCGCCGTACTCCTCCCTTCCGACGAATATCCGCAAGGGTGAAGGCCATTTTTCGCTCAGCTCCTGGCCCAGTTTGGTCCGTTCTTCCCCGGGAGGCATGGACCTCAGTTCCATGAATTTGTCAACCATGTCCGACAAGGGTGCATCGGGGCGGTCCCAGATGTTCAGGCCGTACATCCTTTGGCCGTCCTCTTCAGCGTAGCTCAGGCCGATGATTTGGTCCTGGTTCTTGCGGTCAAACATAAGCCCCGAACCGTCGTTGTCGAAAACGAGCCCACCACACTCTGTTCCCTCATTGTCGTAAAAGATTATGCCCGCTTGTGGTGGTCGTCCCGGGTAGTCCTTGCCACCCACGACCCACCCGGGTGCTTTATCCTTTCCTGAGATGACCATCCTCACCGTGCCGTCGGCGTCCGTCACATTGATACGCTCCGCGCTTATCTCCGTGAATTTCACCTTGTTATCGTCTGGCACGTTCATTCCCCCCCCATCTTTTCCACACCGAACAGTTCTAGCATCCCGTGGCCTGTTCCTCCAACGGTTGTTAACGGTTTTGCCCCGTGTTAAAGTGGCTGTGCCAAAAAACGGACAGGACGGAGGATTGCGATGAACGCGACTTGGGTGCTCGCCATGTTGGGCAGCAAGAGGGAAAACAGCAACAGCGGTCATCTGTTGAATGCTTTTTGCGAGGGTATAGATCCTGGGAACGTCGAACGGGTGACCCTGCCTACGGACATACTTCCCTGTTTGGGATGTGATTTTTGTGTTAGCGGCAGGTGCATCCAAAACGATGTCATGAACGATATGTACGGGAGAATAAAACGTGCGGATCTGATTGTGCTTGCAGCTCCTGTCTATTTTTACGGTTTTCCATCCCACGTAAAGGCCATGATCGACCGTTGCCAGCTCTTCTACAACCTAAAGTACAAGAGAAAAGAGTCAAGGGACAAACCAGGCAAAGGGGTTGTGCTTTCCCCCGCCGCCAGTTTTGGCAAAAACCTTTTCTCGGGTATCTCCGCAACCGCCAACTACTGGTTCGACGCCCTTGACATACAGTTTGCTGGGACGGTTTTCGTCAGGGGGGTCGAAGGCGAAGGGGACATCCTCCACCACCCAAAGGCCCTTGATGAGGCTCGGGTTCTGGGCAGGAAACTGGGTGGCCTTTAGGAACTTTGCATCCTGGGTATCGTCAAGTAGGGAAGGAGTGGCAAAAAGCAAACCTTCGGGTACAGAGAGGGCTGAGCGTTTCCATGGTAAGGAAAAGCCGGGTTGGTCTTGTTGTCCTTGTGGTTGCCGTCTGTCTTTTTGCGGGATGTGTCCGTCAGGATCCGAAGCCGAACAGTCATGAACCTGCTTTTCTTGAGGCGGTGGAGCTGGCGAGCGGTGAGTTTGAGGGTCAGATCCTTACGGGCAGTAAAGAAGGATCGATCTCCCCCGACGGGAAGTATCTTTTGGCAGCTGTCGTCGGGGATTCGGAGGAAAGCATGGCAGTGTTTCCCTTGCCAAGAGAGACTGGTCTTTTGGAATCCCCCACACCTTTGTATTCTGTGGATGGTTCATGGACGAAAGAGCACTTGGTTCAGTGGTTGAGCGTTGGTTGGTTGTCCAAAGATACCCCTGTGTTCCTAGTGCACGGGTGGCAGGATCGGGGGGATTACAAGGGGAAGCGTGGGACCGCGGTCATGACCGGGGATCTTGTCACAGGTTCCGCATCCGTCACAGCTTTCATGGAGATACCTGAGGTGGGTCAAGTGGTGGACGAATTCGTTCTGGCCAAGGGCAAGCTCATCATCAGGGCAGCGCACAAGATTTGGTCTGTGGACTTAAAGACGGGTCAGCAAAGAGTGGTTCGGGAGGACTTTCCCCACTATGGCCCCCTGTTTTACCTAGCGATCTCACCTGGTGGGGGCCACGCGGTCTACAATCTGTACGACGACGATGGCCACGGAGTCTTCATAATGAACCTCGAAACAGGGGAAGAAAGACTTCTGGTGCCTGGCGGGGATACGTTCAGCTTCTATCCCGCCTGGTCGCCCGACGGGCGGTACATCATGGCATACACGGCTGGTTCCTTCACGCCCCCGGAAGGGGAGGGCTTGTCTTACTCGTTCTTACCCTCGGAAGACGGGCCGCTGCCAGCCGCGGACCAGATTACAGTCGTTGACGTGGAAGGCAATTTAATCAGAACATTTTCCCTAGAGGGGCAGGGTCCTGGGAAGGAATACCTCTTCTTCTATTCCTGGCTCCCTGACTCGAAGCACGTGTTGTTCGTGTCGGGTCCTGTGGTTCAAGGTAAATGGGGCGAGGTTAAATCTCTCGCCTATGAGAGCGTGTGGATAGGTGACGTTTCAGGAGACGGTCCTGTATCTTGGTGCGGGGCTCTGCTTGACGTAGCTGACGGGCCTGTGGATTACGTTTTTCCTGTGGCCGCGCTGCCCGACAGCACTGGGGCCCTTTTGAACGTGCACTGCGGCGAGACTTCAGTCATCGTAAGGGCGAAAGAGGGGTCCCTTGAGCGGATCACAGAGGGATGGTGGGATTGGCCCCGCCTTCGGGTAACCTTTTCAGACAGCGTCGCGGGGATCGTGTGCCAAGACTCAGGATGTTCGTTGTGGTTGATTGGGCCTGACACAGCCAGGAAAGTAACGGAGAAGGACACAAACAATTTAGAAATCGTTGGCTACAACGGGGATACCTTGATATTGGCAAGCGGTGACTTCTGGGACAACAGGTGCACGCTGTACGTGTACAAAGTGGCGGAAAGGTAGCCCTTGAAGGCAGGATCGGGGCGAGCGGTGTAGAATGCTGTAATAGTAGCCCATAGACGTTAGATGTTAGGGGGCCCTTGTGGTCCCCTTTTGGTTTCTTGTGCTTTCCGCAACCAACTGGGGAATCCTATAAAAAGGAGTGAGATAACGTGACAGACGCTTTGACGGGGAAAGGGGCCGCGCTGCCCGAAGTGAAGCTGACAGGCAAGGATCTTACGCTTGAGGACGTGTTCCTTGTGGCGAAAGAGGGTGCCCGCGTTAGTGTCAGCCCCGAGGCCCTTGGCAGGGTGAAGGACGGTAGGCTTCAGGTTGAGAGCTACCTAAGCAGTGGCAAACCTGCCTACGGTATCAACACGGGGTTCGGTTCTTTGTGCGACACGTCCATCTCTTCAGGTGCTTTGGCACAGCTTCAGCAGAACCTCGTGAGAAGTCACGCCAGCGGTGTAGGGGGCTTTTTCTCTGAAGCGGTGGTAAGGGCGGCCATGCTTTTGAGGGCGAACAGCTTGTGCCGGGGCAATTCGGGCGTCAGACCTGTAGTCGTGGAAACATTGGTGCATATGTTGAACAGAGGAGTCACCCCTTTGGTGCGCCAAAAAGGATCCTTGGGTGCGAGCGGGGACTTGGCCCCCTTGGCCCATTTGGCCTTGGTGCTCACCGGCGAGGGCAAAGCACGGTTCGGGGGATCCTCAGAGATTTTTGACGGGTCCGTGGCTATGCAGAAGGCGGGCATCGAACCCTTGGAACTGATGGCCAAAGAGGGCCTGGCCTTGCTGAACGGGACCGCGTTCATGAGTGCGGTGGCCGTCTTGACGTACTGGCAGGCAGTGCACCTGTTGGAGGCCCAGAACGCGGCGGCCGCTTTGTCCCTTGAAGCGTTTAGGGGCACTCCCTCAGCGTATTCTCCTTCTCTGTTGGAACTCAGACCCCATCCTGGTGCCTTAGCATCCGGCGCCCATTTGAGGGAACTCCTTAAAGGCAGCAAGGTAACGGATTCCGCGGAGCGCCTCAGAATACAGGATCCTTACTCGTTCAGATGTGTGCCTCAGGTCCACGGCATGGCCCTCACCGCCCTAGCCCACATTAGGGAAGTGTTGAGCACGGAGATTAACTCAGCCACCGATAATCCCCTCGTTATCGACGGGGAAGTCATAAGCGGAGGGAACTTTCACGGTCAGCCCGTGGGGGCCATCATGGATTACTTGTGTGTTGCGGTGACCCCTTTGGCGGCCATGTCAGAAAGAAGGACTAACCAGCTCATGAATCCCGGTCAAAGCGGTTTGCCTGCCTTCCTCATAAAGGATCCCGGGCTGAACTCTGGTTTCATGATACCCCAATACTCCGCGGCCTCCCTTGTGAACGAGGCTAGGGTGCTGTCAACCCCCGCGTCGGTGCAGTCTGTGCCAGTGTGCAACGACCAGGAAGACCACATAAGCATGGCAACGGCGGCTTCCTCAAAGGCGTATGAGGTCGTTCAGCACGCCATCAAAGTGGTTGCTGTGGAGCTTTTGTCCGCGGCCCAGGCCCTAGATCTGTGGGTGGAGATGGGCAATCTGAGTGCGCCAGTGTCGGATATGTTGGGCCAGGGCACCCGGACGGTGTACGAGGATGTCAGGAAGGTGGCCCCCTATGTGGCCCAAGACAGCGTCATGTCCGATCTCATAGAAAACGTGGCCAACCTCATAAAAAAGGGCAGTCTCACAAAGACCCTTCGGGGATCCGGTTTCGTCTTGTTCGAACAGGGGTAGAACCGCAACAGGGCCGGGGCATTTTCGCTCCGGCTCTGTTGCTCCTTCAAACCCCGTCCTTTATCCTTGTAGTGAAAGCCTGAAAGGAGACTTCACTATGGATCACTTGGGAGAGTTCTTCCAGTTTCTATCCATTCCAAGCGTAAGCGCCTTGCCTGAGCACAAAGCCGACGTAATCAAGGCGGCGGATTGGCTCAAAAACAGGATGGGTAGGGCGGGTTTTGCGGATGTTCGGGTGATCCCCACCGGCGGGCACCCGGTCGTTTACGCCCTAGCGCCAGCTTCGTCACCTGGGGCCCCTACGGTTCTCCTGTACGGACACTACGATGTTCAGCCTGCGGATCCCCTGGATGAGTGGCTCAGCGATCCCTTTGAGCCTGTGGTGCGCGACGGAAAAGTGTTTGCCAGGGGCGCTGCCGACGACAAGGGTGGGGTTTTTCCCGCCATCTTAGCTGTGGAGGGTTTGTTGCGAGAGAACAACCTGCCCGTTAACGTCAAGTTCCTCATTGAAGGGGAAGAAGAGATAGGCAGTCCCAACATAGGTCCTGTGTTGCGGGAGGGAAAGGATCTGTTCAAAAACGACCTGGTGGTCTCTGTGGACGGGGGAATGTGGTCCGTGGATGTGCCCTCCGTAACGACTGGTTCCCGGGGCCTTTGCGGGATTCAAGTGGACGTGACAGGCCCCAGGCAGGATGTACATTCGGGTGGGGCGGGGGGTGCCGTAAACAATCCCCTCATGGCCCTAGCTCAGATTGTGTCAAGCATGAAATCCTGGGACGGAAAGGTTTTGGTAGAAGGCTTCTACGATGACGTGATCCCTTTGACCCGGGACGAACGGGAAGCGTTGGCAAGGACGCCTTTCGATGAAACTGAGTACAAGGACAGGTTCGGGGTGAACGAGCTGTTCGGTGAGCCGGGTTACACTGTCTACGAAAGGTTGGGGGCACGACCCACTTTGGATGCCGTCGGCATGTACGGGGGTTTTCAAGGAGAAGGCATAAAGACAATAATTCCGGGCCGGGCATCGTGCAAGATCACTTGTCGCCTTGTCCCTGATCAAGAGCCCGACAAAATTATTGACATGCTCAAAAGGCACATCGCGAAGCACAGGCCGCGGGGAGTGACCGTGAGCGTTACGGCCTTTCCGGGAAGTTCCCGCCCCTACGTGATCCCTTCCGGCCACCCGGTTCTGCCTGTGATGAGGGAAGCTCTCAAAATGATCTATGGGAAAGACCCCGTGGAGGTGAGGCTTGGGGGCACACTGCCCATCGCGCGGGCTTTCTTGGACATACTCGGTAGTTACTTGGTGTTCTTTGCCACCTCAAGCCCGGATTCGAACGCTCACGGGCCTAATGAATGTTACAGGCTGACGGAGTTCGACAGGTTGCTGCGGGGACTCCCTGTGTTGTTTGGCGAGTTAGGGCGGGCCCTTAAAACGATGTAGGGGACAGGGGAAGAGGATGGCCATGACCATAGGCAAGGTTGCAGTGCGTACCGTCATCGGGGACATGACCCCGGAAAAGCTCGAAGAGGCTCGCAAGCACGGCTACAAGCTGGCCTGCGGAAGTGCGGGCTCTATGGATTTGAAAAAAATCATAGCTGCCATCGAAACAGCGGCGCGAAGGGAGGGTGTGGTCAGCGATAAATATCCTGAAGATCACGGCCTGTACCACGCCATCATCGAGGCCCTTCACGGTGTTGGCAGGGGACAGCTCGCGTTGGGCACGATCCTTCGCACGGCGGGGCTCAGGTTCTGCGTTGTTCGGGGTCCTCAAGTTGAAGGGGATGGGGC
>MTKW01005477.1_pt1 | contig 25502 bp, 21 predicted proteins | sample 1042761 | NCBI WGS metagenome assembly MTKW01 (sample SAMN06205366, study PRJNA360243) | anaerobic digester metagenome | biome: Wastewater treatment plant; feature: Anaerobic digester sludge; material: sludge; isolation source: anaerobic digester fed with sludge from wastewater treatment plant ...
CCCATGAATTCCGGTGCCAGCTCATATCCTTCAGGATGGGTTACCACCAGTTCATAATTTGTCCGGCACATCCACTCCACAAATGAGTTTGGCACAGCATGAGGCAGTGCGCGCGGATGGGGAGCCCAGGTCAGTACTACCTTAGCCCTCTCCTTTGTTTTAAACTCCTCGATGGTAACTAAATCAGCAAAACTTTGTAGCGGATGGCGCGTGGCAGCTTCCATACTGACAACCGGCACGCCGGCATAGCTGAGAAACTGATTCAGGATTTTTTCGGAATAGTCATCTTCTTTATTTTTCAGTCGCGCAAATGCCCGAACGCCAATAACCTCACAATACTTACCGATAACCGGTATTGCCTCCCTCAGGTGCTCCGGTTTGTCGCCGTCCATAACTACGCCCAACTCAGACTCAAGCTGCCAGCCATCCTCACTCACGTTCATCACCATAGTGTTCATTCCCAGATTCATGGCTGCTTTTTGGGTACTTAACCGCGTGCGCAGACTGGGATTGAAAAAAATCAAAACCATGGTTTTATTTTTTCCAAGATGCTGATGGGCAAACCGGTTTTTTTTAATCTCCAAAGCAGTGTGAACTGCTTTGCTTAAATCGGGAATATCTTTTACAGATGTGAAGTTTTTCATGTAAATGACTCAATTTATAAACTTTACTTTTCTAAAATTTTTAACTCTTTCAAAATCCTTTCTTTTAATTCACTTCATCCACCTTCCCATTCAAAGGAAAACTCTTTTCTTCTGTCTATTTTGGTCTCACTTGCCCTTCCCCTTCGATGATCCATTTGTAGCTGGTAAGTTCTTCCAGTGCCATTGGGCCGCGGGCGTGCAGCTTCTGCGTGCTGATTCCAATTTCAGCGCCTAATCCAAACTGTGCGCCATCGGTGAAAGCCGTGGACACATTGGAATAGACCGAAGAGGCATCAATGAGTTTCCTGAAAGTTTCAATTCTTTCCTGATTTTCAGAAATAATGGCTTCGCTGTGTTTTGACGAATTGCTGTTGATTTGTTCAATTGCCTCATCNNCAGTCAAGCGCATTGCATACCGAAGGGCGGCGGGTTTTTGCGTTGTAAATAATTTCACGTCCCTTTTCTGCATCGCCATATTCATCAAAATAGGTGTGGCAAATGCCTGCGCCGGTTTCAATCACCGGAATTGTTGCATTTTCGCGCACAAAATTGATAAGTCCCTGTCCGCCGCGCGGAATAATCAGGTCAATGTATCCGCGTGCACGCAGCATTTCGTTGGTTTCTTCGCGTCCGGCAGGCAGCAATGCAACCGTATTCTCATCGAGATGATTCTTTTTAAGTACATTGCGAATAATGGAAACGATGGCTGTATTGGAATAGATGGCATCGCTCCCTCCCTTTAAAACACAAGCATTCCCCGATTTCAAGCACAGTGAAAAAACATCAAACGTAACATTGGGGCGCGCTTCGTAAATTATGCCAATCACTCCAAACGGCACCGTTACCTTTTTTATTCTCAGTCCGTTGGGGCGTATGTTCTCTTTCAGTACTTTTCCGACCGGACTGTTCAGCGCTGCCACATTCCGAATATCGGAAGCAATGCCCCTTATGCGTGAGGCGGTTAGTTCCAAACGATCATATTTGGGATCACCGGCATCCATCCTCTCAAGGTCTTTCCTGTTTTCCTCAATAATAAAGGGAATGTTTTTTTCTGCTTCATCAGCCAGCTCAAGAAGCACCTTGTTGATGGTTTCCTCTTCAACCAGATTTAACTTCCGGGAAGCACTTAAAACCTGTTGCAATGTTTTTTCAATCTTCATATTTAAATCCTCCTATTTTTCCATGTATAAATAATCGTAATGCACCAGTGCTTTTTGCTTTTCCGACTTTTTTTCGGTTTCAACCCTGTCGGAACCATACTGCGCCTTTCCTAATCCGACACTATTTCCTTCTTCATCCACAATGCGGATTAAATCTCCCCTTTTAAATTCACTTTCAACGGTCACTACTCCCACGGGAAGCAAACTCACTGCGTTCACTGATTTTAACGCATCAGCGGCTCCCTTGTTTATGACTACCCTCCCTTTTGCAAACCCATCGGAATATGCAATCCATTTTTTTACGCCGCTTGTAGATTTTTTTGCCGGTTGAAACCATGTGTGAGTTACTGATATTCCTTCAGAAAGAATATCGGTCAAAATATTTTCCCTGAAACCGTTGGCTAAGTGCACACCGATACCGTCATTTGCCAGTTTTTTTGCAATCCGGAATTTGGTGAGCATTCCGCCACGTCCAAATTCAGAATGATTCGCGGAAAATGCAATCTCCCGATATCCGTCACTAATGCCTACTTTCTGAATCAACTTTGCATTTTCGCTTTCGGGATGCGCTGTATAAACTCCGTCCACATTACTCAAAATGATGAGCGCTTCTGAGTTTACCATGGATGCAATCAAGCCCGAAAGCTCATCATTATCAGTGAACATCAATTCATTTATTGAAATGGTATCATTCTCGTTTACAATGGGTATTACCTTATTTTCGAGAAGAGTGCACATGCAGTTTTTCATGTTCAGATAATGTCTCCGGCTCGAAAAATTCTCTTTGGTAGTCAGCACCTGGGCGCAAATTAATCCGTGTTCACTAAAAAAGTCCGAATAGCGGCTGATCAGTTTCACCTGACCCAATGCAGACCAGAGCTGTCTTTTTGAAACTGAATCGGTTTTTCGCGATGGTTCCAGCACAGCACGCCCGGCTGCAACAGCACCTGAAGAAACCAAAATCACCTCCACACCGTTTTGGTGCAGAAAAGCAATCTGATCAACAAGATGTGCTATCCGTGAAACGTTCAGCGTTCCGTCCGGGTTTGCCAGAACATTGCTACCTACTTTTACCGTTATTTTATGATACCTGAATTGCACAGAATTTATTTTCAATGATTTATTTTTTCAAACGAAGCCAACATTCCCTGAATCAATGAGGCGCTGAATCCCTGGTCTTCCATCTCATTCAGCCCTGTTATGGTGATGCCTCCCGGCGTTGTCACCTTATCAATTTCCTTTTCAGGATGGTTGCCGGTTTGCAAAATTAACCCGGCAGCGCCTCTCAGGGTTTGTGCCGTGATGAATTGAGAAACTTCAGAACCAAATCCCATCTCAATGCCCGCCTGCATGGATGCCCGGATATACCGCAGTGCAAATGCAATCCCGGAGGATGCCAAAACAGTTGCCGCTGCCATCTGCTCTTCGGGAATCTCAACTGCTTTCCCCAATGCATTGAAGAGCCTGAGAACAAACCTACGGTGTTCGGAAGCTTTTTCGCCAAAAGAGACACAGGTCAGCGATTCCTGAATGGAAATGGCAGTGTTGGGTATTGCCCGGAAAATTGGAAGCTCATTCCCGGCAAATTTTTCAAGCTCTTTTATTTTAACACCGGCAACAATGGAAATCAAAATTTTTGAAGAATTCAGCTCCGGTTTAATTTCCTGCAAAACCTGCTGAGCATGATAGGGTTTCACGGCAATGATGACTACATCAGCCTGACGTGCAACAAAGAGATTATCCTGACTTACATTTAAACCTTTGGTTTTCATCGCTTTCAAAACACTCTCGCGGTTGTCGGAAACATAGATATCTGATGCAGCTGCAAATACTGAATTTAACAGACCCTCCACAATTGCACCTCCCATATTTCCAGCTCCGATAACTCCTATTTTTCTCTTTTCCATAATTTTATTCCGTTAATTGTCTCCCAAAGATGCAGAAACTTCTGTAAATGCTTTTGAAAAAGCATTCAGAAATTGGTCTGTCTCTTCCATACTTAAAGATAACGGAGGCAGAATCCGAATCATGTTCTGTCCTGAAAAACCGGTGAAAATATTATACTCAAAAAGTAGTTTTTTTCTTAATTCAGCAACCGGAAAGGGCAGTTCTATACCAATCATCAGTCCTTTTCCGCGCACCTCAATTTGATTCGTTTTCTGCAACTGCGTCATCAGGTAATTTCCTGTTTTTCGGGCATTTTCAATCAGTTTTTCCTTTTCCAATACTTCAAGAACAGCAAGCCCTGCGGCACATGCCAAATGATTTCCGCCAAAAGTGGTTCCCAGCATCCCACGCCAGGGCTTAATTTCAGGCTGAATGAGCACACCACCCATCGGAAAGCCGTTGCCCATTCCTTTAGCAACAGTAATCATATCCGGATTGACCGAAGTAAACTGATGGGCAAAAAAGCGTCCGGTTCGTCCGTATCCCGATTGAATTTCATCCAGAATCAACAAGCTCCCATATTTTTCGGTCAGTTGTTTCAAGTCAGTTATAAATTGCTCGTCAGGAATGTTAATGCCGCCAACTCCCTGGATTCCTTCAATGATAACTGCTGCCACTTTCCCCGTTTTCAATTGGGTTTCCGTAGCATTCAAATCATTAAACGGCAGAATTACAGCATTTTCAGTTTCGTTCACGGGTGCAATAATCTTTGGATTGTCGGTAATTGCAACTGCGGCAGAAGTGCGTCCGTGAAAACCTTTTTTGTAGCTGATAATTTTTTTCCTTCCGGTTGTAAATGAAGCCAGCTTGATGGCATTTTCATTGGCTTCGGCGCCTGAATTGCACAAAAAAAGCTGGTAATCAGCATATCCGGAGAGATTCCCCAGTTTGTCGGCAAGTTCCTGCTGCAACGGGTTGTAGATGGAATTGCTGTAGAAACCAATTTTACCCAACTGTTCGGTGATAAGGGAAACATAATGGGGATGGCTGTGCCCGATGGAAATTACGGCATGACCGCCATACAGATCGAGATACTTTTTTCCCTGCAAATCCCAGACATGACAGCCCTCTGCCTTCACAAGAGCAATATCATAAAGCGAATAAACGTCAAATAGTTTCATAATTATTAAAATGCAACGGGTTTTAAATAGAGCCCGGTGGTTTCTTTAATACCAAACATCAGGTTCATATTTTGCACTGCCTGTCCGGAAGCACCTTTGATAAGATTATCGGTCAAACTGATAATNNCCTGTTTCATCGCCGGATTTTTATCAGACAAAGCAACAAAAGGATGTTCGCTGTAAAATTTCTCATATAAACTCCTTGCTTCTTTCCATGAGCCTCCGAAACGGGTGTATGCAGAAACATAAATTCCGCGTGTATGATTTCCCCGTATGGGAATAAAATTAAACTCCTTGTTGAAACCGGGCTGCAATTGTAATAAGCTCTGCAAAATTTCCGCCTGGTGGCGATGTTCAAAAATATTATATGCAGAGAGGTTATTGTTTCTCCAGCTGAAGTGTGAAGCCTCGGTTGGTTTTTGTCCTGCACCGGTGGAGCCTGTAATTGCCTGCACATGAATCTCATCAGTCAGCATTCCGCCGGCAGCTAATGGAAGCAATGCAAGCTGAATGCCTGTTGCAAAGCAACCCGGATTGGCAATTTTTGATGATTTTCTGATTTTTTCGCGGTTCAGTTCGGGCAGCCCGTATATAAAATCGTTATTCTTTTGCTTGATTCGGAAATCATGGCTCAGATCCACAACTTTCAATCCCGGGGGCAGTGCGTTTTGCTCCACAAATTCCTTTGATTTTCCGTGTCCCATACAGAGAAAAACAACATCCGCCTCTTCCAGCGGATGAGTGTGGCTGAACTTCAAATCCGTTTCGCCAATCAAATCGTCGTGAACATCTGAAACCGGATTCCCGGCATTGCTCGAACTGTGTATAAAAGCAAGTTCAGTCTGCGGATGATAAAGTAAAATCCGGATTAGCTCCCCGGCAGTATATCCTGCGCCTCCAACAATTCCAACTTTTATCATTTCTTCAAATTTTCTTGTTCACCATGTGATATACTTTCAGAGAGTTGGACAATATTTTTGTAAATCCTTTCACATCGTCGGCTGTCCACGCCTTTACGGTTTCACCGTATTCGCCAAAACCGGAATTCATCAGGTCGTGTTCAGACTCAATTCCCTGCAATTCAAAGCGGTAAGGCTTCAATTTCAGAAATACTTTTCCGGTAACATTCTCCTGTGTGGCTTCAAGGAAGGTTTCAATGTTTCGCATCACCGGTTCATGGTACATAGCTTCATGCAAGAACATTCCGTACCAGTTTGCCAATTGCTCCTTCCAGTATGCCTGCCATTTTGTAAGCGTATGTTTTTCAAGAAGATGATGAGCTTTAATAATAATCATCGGCGCTGCTGCTTCAAAACCAACGCGCCCCTTAATCCCGATAATCGTGTCGCCCACATGCACATCGCGCCCTATGGCATAGGGTGAGGCAATTTTCTCCAGCGCCTGAATAGCTGCCGCTCCGTTTTCAAACGTTTTCCCGTCGATGGTCTTCAGTTCACCTTTTTCAAAGCCCAGTTGAACAAGCGTTTCGCCTTCAGCTTTCAGCTGACTCGGGAAAGCATCCTCAGGCAGCCCCTTGTTTGATGTCAGTGTCTCCTTGCCTCCGACACTGGTTCCCCAGATTCCCTGATTTATTGAATAGTGCATCTTCTCAAAATCGTCTTCAACGCCATGTTTCTTCAGAAAATCGATCTCTTCCTGGCGGCTTAACATCAAATCACGAATTGGGGTGATAATTTCAATTTCAGGAGCCAAAACCTGAAAAGTCAGATCGAAGCGCACCTGATCGTTTCCGGCACCGGTGCTTCCGTGAGCAACATACTGTGCTCCAATCTTTTTTGCATAATCAATGGTGGCAATTGCCTGAAAAACCCGTTCTGAACTCACAGAGACAGGATAGGTGTTATTCCTTAAAATATTCCCGTAAACCATATATTTTATGCACTTTTCATAATATTCACCAGTAACATCCAAAGTTACATGCTCTTTTGCTCCAAGCCGGAAGGCTTTTTCTTCAATTGCCTTTAAATCAGCCTCGCTGAATCCACCGGTATTAGCGATTGCTGTATATACCTCAAATCCTTTTTCTTCTTTCAGATACTTAACGCAAAACGAGGTGTCAAGTCCCCCGCTAAAAGCCAATACAATTTTTTTTACCATAATATGTTTAATTAAAAAAGTGACGGCAGTGCAAATAATTTTAAATATTTCAGTAAACTATGCCAATAATGCTGTTTAATTCATTATTAAAGCGCTCCGTCACTCTTTAGATTTTTCTTTTTATTCATAAAATCCAGCTTTTTGCTGTTGAAGCCGTTTTTTGGATTCAGCTTTTTAATCACATCCATCAGGCTTCTTTTACGGATGCCGTTTCCGTTTTTGGGAGCTTTTTCCCAGTTGGGATCATAAATCATTGCCGTACAAAGGCATTTAGTGCGATTCATACGCTGAAGAATATCGTAATTCACACAGCTTTTACAACCACCCCAAAATTGATCATCCGTTGTCAGCTCTGAATAGGTTACCGGTTTATATCCCAGTTCGTGATTAATTTTCATTACGGCAAGACCGGTAGTCAACCCAAATATTTTGGCATCGGGATATCTTTCACGAGACAACTGAAATGCTTTCTGCTTAATTTGCTTTGCCAGCCCGTATCCGCGATACTCCGGCACCACAATCAGCCCTGAGTTGGCTACAAAATCCTTGGTCCCCCAGGTTTCGATATAGCAAAACCCTGCAAAGATATCNNCGGCATTAAATATTTTTAAATTTTTCAATGTTTTCAATTTTCAAATTCTACAATCTGTTTTTCAGTTTTGGAATAATGGAAACCAGAGCATTGTTTAAATCCGCTACACTTGTTCCTTCACGCCTGATAATCAATATAGTATCATCACCGGCAATGGTTCCTAGGATTTCCCATTGCCTCGCACCGTCGATAACTGCGGCTATGGTGCTGGCATATCCGGGAAGCGTTCGCATCACAGCCAGATTTCCTGAATATTCCAGACCCTTAAACCCATCAACTAAAAAAGAATCTGCTGCCCTGCCCGGTCTCAGGGGTTGCTGTAGTTCACCGGGCACAGCATAAACATATCCACTGAGCGGATGATGAATTTTTGCAACCTGCAAAAATTTTAAATCACGCGACAGCGTTGCCTGGGTAATCTCATACCCCTTTGTCCTGAGCGCAGTCAGTATCTCTTCCTGACTACTCACATTTCCTTTACTAATTATACGCCGAATCTCAAGCTGACGTCGTACACGGTTTTTCATCCTGTATAAATATGCGTTCAGTGTGCAAAATTATACATTCATCTGATAAAACATTCATGTAAACAGAAAAATTATTACTTTTGGCAGGTTTTTAACAGAAACTTCACTAAGTGTAAAGTTCATGAGAAACAAGAGAGGAATAATAATAATGAATAATATGAAATGCGTTTGAACCAATTGTCGGGCAAGCGCATTTTTTTTAACTGGTAATAAAAAATGCTGCACGTTAAACAAGCAATACTCACACTTGAGGACGGAACTGTTTTTGAAGGAAAATCGTTTGGAAGCGAGAAGCCGGCAACAGGTGAAGTTGTTTTTCACACAGCCATGACGGGCTATCCCGAGAACCTTTCCGACCCCTCTTTCACAGGGCAAATATTAGTTTCCACCTACCCCATGATTGGAAACTACGGCGTCCCTTTTGAAAACAATAACCGCGGGTTTCAAAACTTTTTCAGCTCCCGAAAACTTCACATCAGCGGTCTGGTAATTTCAGACTATTCTTTTGAATTTAGTCATTGGAGCGCTGAAAAAAGCTTGTCGGAATGGCTGAAAGAATACAACATTCCCGGAATTTTTGATGTGGACACACGAGCCTTAACGAAAATTTTACGTGACAAAGGTTCCATGTCCGGGAAAATTGAATTTGGAGACGAAACCATTGACTTTTTGCATCCTGACCANNGAGGTTTACGGAGATGGAGATTATCGTGTGGTGCTGGTTGATTGCGGTGTAAAAACCAACACTATACCATGTTTGCTAAACCGCGGAGCAACAGTAATTCGCGTACCATGGGACTATGATTTTAGCTCAGAGGATTTTGACGGGGTATTTATTTCCAACGGTCCGGGGAATCCTGAATTGTGTGATGCGACCATTCAAAACATCAAAAAGGTATTAAACGGCAACAGACCTATTATGGGTGTCTGTATAGGAAACCTGCTGCTTGCGCGCGCCTCCGGCGCAGAAACCTTTAAGCTGAAGAGCGGACACCGCAGCCAAAACCAGCCGGTCCTGATGAAAGGAACCAATCGCTGCTTCATCACCTCACAAAACCACAGCTATGCAGTTGTGCCGGAATCATTGCCCGCTGATTGGGAAGTGCTGTTCACCAACGCAAATGACAGCACAATTGAAGGAATACGGCACAAAACCAAACCTTTTTTTGGCGCACAGTTCTGTCCCGAAGTTAACTGCGGACCCGGAGACACTCAATTCCTGATCGATGATTTTTTCCAAAAAATCAAGGAGTTTAGGACAATGAAAAATGATTAAGAACACCGAATTTATTAAGTGGAAATGATTAATACAACAATAAAAAAAGCAATTGTTCTGGGTTCGGGAGCATTAAAAATCGGAGAAGCCGGCGAATTCGACTATTCAGGGTCACAAGCGCTGAAAGCGCTGAAAGAGGAAGGTATTGAAACTATTCTCATCAATCCTAACATCGCCACCATCCAGACTTCAGAGGAAATTGCAGACAAAATTTATTTCCTGCCTGTTACTCCTTTTTTTGTGGAAGAGGTAATAAAGAAGGAAAAACCCCATGGCATTTTGCTCGCTTTTGGCGGACAGACCGCCCTGAACTGTGGCGTAGAGCTGTACAAGTCAGGGGTGCTTGAAAAATACAATGTTCAGGTGGTTGGAACTCCTGTTCAGGCGATAATTGACACCGAAGACCGGGATATTTTCCGAAAAATGCTTGATGAGATTCATGTCAAAACTCCCAAGAGCATTGCTGCATCAAGCATGCAGGAAGCCAAAAAAGCAGCCGAAAAAATCGGTTTTCCCATCATCATACGGGCTGCATACACTTTAGGCGGTTTGGGCAGCGGTTTTTGCCAAAACGAACAAGAGCTGGAGGCACTGGCTTCCAAAGCCTTTTCCTATTCACCGCAAATTTTAGTTGAAGAGTCGATAAAAGGATGGAAAGAAGTGGAATATGAAGTGATGCGCGACCGATATGACAACTGCATCACAGTTTGCAATATGGAAAACTTCGATCCATTGGGAATTCACACAGGCGAAAGCATTGTTGTAGCCCCCTCGCAAACACTCACCAGCTCTGAATTTCACAAACTACGCGAGATTGCCATAAAAATCATTCGCNNGAGGATTACCGTGTGATTGAAGTAAACGCCCGTTTGTCGCGCTCATCGGCGCTGGCGTCAAAGGCAACGGGCTATCCGCTGGCATTTGTGGCTGCAAAACTGGGTTTGGGATATGGATTGCACCAACTGAAAAACTCCATAACAAAAGTAACCACTGCAGCCTTTGAACCTGCTCTGGACTACTGTGTGGTAAAAATCCCACGCTGGGATTTGAACAAATTTTACGGCGTCTCAAAAATTATAGGAAGCTCCATGAAAAGTGTCGGTGAAATTATGGCAATCGGACGAACCTTTGAAGAGGCGATTCAGAAAGGGATACGGATGGTTGGACTGGGGATGCACGGATTTGTGGGGAACAGGGAAGAAATAAATATTGAGCAAATTGAAGAAGAGCTGGTTAATCCCACCGACCGGAGAATCTTTGCCATTGCCGAAGCTTTTCAGCGGGGCTATACCATTGATGATATTTACGAGAAAACAAAAATTGACCGGTGGTTTTTATACCGCCTCAAAAACATAGATAATATCAAGCGTGAACTGACAAAAATCGATGAGCTTGAAGAACTGCCGCTGAATCTGCTCAGATTGGCAAAAAAAGCAGGCTTTTCAGATTTCCAGCTGGCTAGAATAATTTTCAACAGCCCAAATAACCGCATTCACGACGATTTGCTCAGAATACGCGAATTCCGGAAAAAAAACGGTGTTGTTCCGGTTGTAAAACAGATTGATACCCTTGCAGGGGAGTATCCCGCTCAGGAAAATTACCTTTACCTGACTTACAACGGAAGTGAAAATGACGTGCAGTATCTGAATGACAAAAGATCAGTGATTGTTTTGGGTTCAGGAGCATACAGAATTGGGAGTTCGGTAGAGTTTGACTGGTGCAGCGTCAATGCCATTGAAACCATAAAAAAGGATAATTTCCGGACAGTAATGATAAACTACAACCCGGAAACTGTAAGTACAGACTACGATATTTGCGACAGGCTCTATTTTGACGAGCTCACCTTTGAACGGGTGATGGACATTGTGGAGCTGGAAAATCCCCACGGGGTTGTTCTTTCAATGGGCGGACAAATCCCCAATAACCTGGCTATGAAACTCTACAATCAGAAAGTTCCCGTTTTGGGTACTTCTCCGGTTAAAATTGACAATGCAGAAGACCGGGAGAAATTCTCATCACTTCTGGATGATTTGAAAATCGATCAGCCGCGCTGGGCACGGCTCTCCACATTTGAAGAGATCTACAAGTTCATTGAAGAGGTTGGCTATCCTGTTTTGATTCGTCCATCCTACGTACTTTCTGGCGCTGCCATGAATGTGGTTTCCAATTCAGACCAGTTGGAATTTTTTCTGCAAATGGCGGCTAATGTTTCAAAGGAGCATCCGGTAGTGGTCTCCGAATTTATTGAAGAAGCAAAGGAAATTGAATTTGATGCAGTAGCCCGCAACGGTGAAATCGTTGCCTATGCAATTTCCGAGCATGTTGAGTTTGCCGGAGTGCATTCGGGCGATGCCACCATTGTTTTCCCGCCGCAGAAACTTTACGTGGAAACCATCAGAAGGGTTAAGCGCATAGCGAAACAAATAGCTGAAAGCCTTGAAATTACCGGTCCTTTTAATATGCAGTTCCTTGCAAAAGAGAATAACATCAAAGTTATTGAGTGTAATCTTCGGGCATCCAGAAGTTTTCCGTTTGTTTCCAAAGTGATGCGTCTGAATCTTATTGAAATTGCCACCAGGGTGATGCTCGGGGTGCCAGTTGAAAAGCCTGACAGATCACTGTTTGAGCTGGATTACGTTGGCGTGAAGGCGCCCCAGTTCTCGTTCGCCCGGTTACTGAATGCCGACCCGGTGCTTGGAGTTGACATGTCCTCCACAGGCGAGGTAGGCTGCATTGGCGAGAATTACTACGAGGCGATTCTCAAAGCAATGCTTTCCGTAGGTTATAGAATTCCTGTGAAAAATATATTAATCTCTTCGGGACCCTCACGCTCAAAAGCAGAGCTGCTCACCAGCGCCAAAATGCTGGTCGAAAGAGGCTATAATTTGTTTGCAACCGAGGGAACACACCGCTTCTTCATGGACAACGGAGTGAAAAATACGCTTCTGCACTGGCCCGACGAGGAAGACAGACAGCCAAATACCATTGAGCACATTAAAAACAAAAAGATTGACTTAGTGATTAATATACCTAAAAACTACACGAAAAGGGAGTTGAAAAACGGGTATAAAATCAGAAGAAATTCCATTGATTTTAATGTGCCCCTGATCACGAACTCACGGGTTGCCAGCGCATTTGTTTATGCAATTTGCAAATATGATCTGAAGGATTTGAGTATAAAAAGCTGGGATAAATACTGATTTTGCAAAGAATCTAACCGTAGGAATATTGGAAAGGCTAACGCCGCACGGCGTTAGCCCTGTTAATTAAGCACTACCTTTAACTTCCAATATTTTTTTATCGAATCTGCCGGCTCCGAATTTGAGCTCGAATAAAGTCCGACTTTTATATTCCAAATCACCGGTTTCCAGGCAGTCTGTCTCTGAATTCTCCTGTTATTGTAGTCCATTTTGATTGTCTTCTGCATTAATTTGAAAAGCCAAAGACAAACAAAAAATATACCACAAACACTAAATACCGGATAATTTATGCCAATAAAACTGATATATTACGGATGTGCTATCGTTATATCCGCTTTTTCGGGTCAATACTCTTTGACGGTATAACCGCGTTTTTCAACAGCTTTCTTGATTTCATCCATGCCTGTTTTGGCGTCGCTGTAGCGGACAACGGCGGTGGAATCATTCAAAACAACTTTCACATACTCAACTCCCTTTACCTCGCCAACCCCTTTTTCAATGGAGGCAACACACATTGCACAGGTCATTCCGCCAATGTGCAGGGTGACTTCCGTTAATTCTGACGAAGAGGCTGTTTCACTCTTCTCGCTTGCCTTTTTATTTGCCTGTCCGCAGGATAAAAAGAAAAAAATCCCAAGTGTATAAATCATTGCTTTCATTTTTAACAACATTAAGTTTCAAGTGAATAAACAGCCGGCAAAATAAAATGTTGAAAATAATTCAGGAAAAGTGATCAATTTAATCTCAAAGTGCTACAGCGTTCAATTCGGCAAGAACCAGCTGATATTCCCGTTCATTTTCCAGCGCTTTCACCAAAGCATCATAATAATATCCAATCTCCAACAAATAGCTTAACAATGATATCTCTCCGCTGTCGAGCGCTTTCTGCAATAACAGATCGTTTCTGCTTGCTTCAATTTCACGGCGATACTGCGCAATGTTTTGCTGCATTACCGATGCCTTTAGATAAAGGCTTCTCAAACGATTGTAGAACTGCACTTTGCTGTCCTCAAGCACCAGCAGTGATGCCTCGACCTGCGCCTCGGCATATTTCTGTTTATTTTTATTTTCCCAAAGCGGAATGGAAACACCAAACATAACTCCCTGAAAATGCTCACCAACAACCTTTTCGCTCATATAACCGGTAGCAAATTTAGGGAGCGACAAAGCGCGGCTCAGTTTCACCTGCTCCTTTCCAATTTCAACCTCACCCCTGACATACTGAAGTATTGAATTTATTGATTCCATTTCGAAATACCATTCCTCAAAATCGGTGGGAAGAGCTGCATATGAAAATTCATAGGCTGGAAATTCAATATCCTTTCCGTTGTTCATCCTCCGAAGCTCTGCCTGCAATAGCACGCGCTCTGCCTCAATTGATGTGAGCTCTGCCTGCATAGAAGCAAGATTCAGCCGTGCCTTGTTATATTCCAAAATATTTGCATCACCTTGGTCTAACCTGATTTTATAGGTTTCAGCAATTTTATGGGCATTATCCAGCCTTTGCGAAAACTCTTTGATCAGCCCGTTGTAATACACCAGATCGATACAGGTTCGCTTTGCTGAAAGCAACAGGTTGATTCTTTCAGACTTATAGGCAAGTTCAGCATTCACGTTTTTTAAATCTGCAATATTTCGCCGGTGTCCGTATGCGGTTGGAAAATCAAAAGACTGGTTGACAACGACATCCGTCCGGCTGCCAATTGCCGAAGGATAACCCCACAGGTAATTGAATTCAACTTCAGGATCGTGCAGGAATATTTCGGTGCGATTGCCAATTTTCCGGGCTTCCATTTGCTCACGCAGAGCACTGAGCGTTGAATTGTTTTGCTCAATTTCCTTCAATACCGCATCAACCTCGCTTTGCGCTGCCGAAGGAAGCGTGGACACAACAAACAGAATGCTGACTATTAGTATTTTCATGCTTATGCAATTACTAATTCTCCTAAAACACGGAATTTCAATTTTAAAAATCCCGGTGATTGCTTCTCTTCCTTTATCTCGTTTCATTTTCATGTTTTCTTTTAAACAACAATTCATAAACAACGGGAACGATGTAAATATTGAGTAAAGTGGACGTTATTAAACCGCCAAGCACAACCACAGCCATCGGGCTTTGAATCTCGTTTCCCGCCTTGGCGCCGCCGATTACAAGCGGAATGAGCGCAAGAGCAGATGTTAGGGCAGTCATCAGAATAGGATTCAGCCTGTCAGCCGAGCCGCTTAATACGGTTTCGTGCAAAGATTTACCATCCTGCTGCATGTGCTGATACCTTGAAATCAGCAAAATGCCGTTTCGGGTTGCAATTCCAAACAGGGTGATGAACCCGATAATTGAAGGTATGCTCACTATCCCTGAAGTGAAAAATACTGCTAAAACACCACCTATCAGCGCAAACGGAAGATTGACCAGAACAATGGCAGAAAGCGTAATGTTTCGGAATTCGCCATAAAGCAAAAGAAAAATCACAAAAACAGCCAGGATTGAAGTAATCAGCAAAATACGGGATGCCGCTTCGGCGCTCTCATACTGTCCGCCATATTCTATTCTGTATCCTTCGGGTAATGTGATGTCGTCATTTATCCTTGTTTTGATATCGTCAACCACTCCTTTTAAATCTCTGCCTGAAACGTTGGCTGAAACAACGATTTTGCGTTGTACATTTTCGCGGCTGATTGAGTTTGGTCCGCTGACCGAAACAATTTCCGCAACTTCCTCAAGTGGGATTTTCCTGCCGTTTTCAGTATCAATCAAAGCAGATTTTATCTGATCAATTGTTTCCGTGTAATTTTTATTCAAGCGTAGAATCAAATCAAAACTTCGCTGTCCTTCGTAGATATCGGAAAGTTTCTCGCCGGCAAACGCCAGCTCCACAAACCTGTTGAAGTCCTCAATTGAAATGCCGTAGCGTGCAAGCATTCCCCTGTTGGCACGAATTTGCAACTGCGGTGTTTCGGTTTGCTGCTCCACAGCAACATCCACAAGCCCTTTAATTCCCTGAATGGAACTTTGGATTTTGTTTCCCAGAAGAAACAGGTGGCTTAAATCTGTGCCAAACAACTTGATTGCAATGTTGGCGCTGGTTCCCGAGAGCATGTGGTCAATGCGGTGTTCTAAAGGTTGCCCAACTGTCGAGGCTATCCCAGGGATTCCGGATAAGGTTTCACGAACATCCGTCAAAAACGCTGAGCTTTTTCTCTCTTTCAATTGATAATTTACGTCAATTTCTGCACTGTTTGTAGCCTGTGAGTGTTCGTCAAGCTCTCCCCTTCCCGTGCGCCTTGCTGTACTTGTCACCTCGGGGATTTTGAGCAGTTCAGTTTCTATCAGATTTCCCAAACGGTTGGTTTCTTCCAGAGAAACTCCCGGTTTTGCCACAGCGGTAATGGTTAATGCACCTTCATGGAAATCGGGAAGAAAACCCTGCCCCATCATAAAAAAAACAATAACAGCCAAAACAAAAGCAAAAACGGTCGGCGTCAACACCCACAATTTATGATTTAAAACCCAGTCTAACGATTGTTGATAATTTTTCAATACATGACGGGTTAGCCAGCTCTCTTTGTTCTGTTTTGTAAGGTATTTTTCATCAGTAAGCATAATGCGGCACATCAATGGTGTGATGGTCATTGCCACAATCAACGAGATAAAAAGCGCAACAATGTAGGCTACTCCAAGAGGCTTAAGCATTCGCCCCTCCATTCCCGAAAGAAAAAACAGTGGGACAAAAGCTACAATTATAATCAATGTTGCATTCAAAATAGATGCCCGGATTTCAACGGAAGCGTTGTAAACCACGTTGATAACAGGCTGCTGTTCTCCAATTGGTTTCATATGGTTTTGGCGCAATCGCTTGTAAACATTTTCCACATCAATAATCGCATCATCCACAAGCGACCCAATGGCAATGGCCATTCCACCAAGTGTCATGGTATTGATATTCATTCCAAGCAAATGGAGAACTATAACGGTTCCAAGCAAAGAGAGCGGAATTGCTATAAGCGAGATTAGTGTTGTGCGTAAGCTTGCCAAAAATAGAAACAGAATGATTACAACAAATATTGCACCTTCGATAAGTGCGCGTCCTACGTTATTTACCGAAGCCTGAATAAAATCTGCCTGACGGAAGATTTTGGTATCCATTCGTATATCGGATGGCAGGGATTTTTTAATTTCATTTAGATTGTCCTCAATATTTTCCGTAACTCTTAGAGTGTTGACATTCGGTTGTTTAGACACAGACAAGATTACTGCACGTGATGCATTTTGAGAGGCATACCCCATTTTCACGGCACTGCCGATAATCACTTCAGCAACATCAGAAACAACGACAGGTCTGCCGTTTACAGTTTTAATATATGTATTGCCCAATTCTTCGGGATTATTGGTGCGCGCCATTCCACGCAGTGCATATTCATTACCAAACTCACGCACTACCCCGCCCGTTGAATTGTTGCTCATTGTCCTTCCCACTTTTTCAAGTTCACTCATTGTCACTCCATAAACACCCATTTTTTGCGGATCGGCAAGAATCTGATACTGTTTGTAGTCGCCGCCAATAATTGTGACCTGCGACACGCCGCCGGTAGCAAGGATTGCCGGTTTAACCACCCATTCAGCCAAGGTGCGAAGCTCCATCATGGAAGTGGAATCAGCCTGCAATCCGATGAAGAGAATTTCACCCATAATACTTGACTGCGGAGCAAGCACAGGCGTAACATGCCCGGGCAGTGAATTGGCAAGGGTGACCATTTTTTCGCTGACCACTTGCCGCGCTTTAAAAATATCAGCACCCCAGTCAAACTCAACCCAGACGAAAGAAAATCCATACATAGAAGCAGAGCGGACACGACGAACCTGCGAAGCACCGTTAACGGCAGTTTCAATGGGAAAGGTCACCAGCCGCTCCACCTCCTCTGAAGCCATGCCATGAGCATCGGTCATAACAACAACCGTTGGCGCTGTGAGGTCGGGAAATACATCAATATCCATAATGCGAGATATATATAATCCTGCAACAATCAGCAAAACAGCTCCCAGCAATATGAAAAGCTTGTTGTTAAGCGAGAATTTTATTATTCTGTTTATCATCTTTTCAAAAAATTAATGCACATGACCGGAGTGGATATCAAGTGCTCCTGCTGCCTGTGCAAGTTTAACCAAAACAGCTCCTTTGCTTACAATACGTTCATTTTCAGATATCCCTTCAATGATTTGGGTACGAAACCCATCAGTTGCTCCTTTTTTTACCGGACGTTTTTCAAATAATTCAGGCGTAATCTGAACAAAAACAAAAAATGCCCCCATCTCTTCAACAATGGCGTTGTTAGGTACGGAAATTTCATTCTCCCCGGAGAGCAGTTTAATATACATTTCAACAAAACTGCCGGGAAGCAATCCAATATTGTTTTTAACCTGAAAAACAACAGGTATCAGCGGGTTAGCCAAATCTGCCGTTTTCCCGTAAGAAACCAGTTTTCCGTCCAGCTCTTCAAGCGAGTAAGTTATTTCTCCACCCATCACTTTCAGGTTTGCAGAAGAGATTGTACTGAGAATTTGATGATACTTTGGCTGCAAATCGGCTTTCACCAGTAAGTCGGTGTTTTTTGAAACAACGAGAACCGGTTGTCCTGTTTCGGCAAATTCACCGTTACGAACCAGAAGCTGCTTTATAAATCCGTTTATAGGAGAGCTGACAGTCTGGCTACCTGAAGAAAAGTTCCGGTTTAAATTATTGTAAACAACTTCAGCATTTTTAAATGCTGTTTCTGCTTCCAACAAATCCCTTTCTGATACAATCAGCTCTTTAAAAAGCTCATTTTTCCGATTGTAATCTGCTTTTGCCCGGTTATATTCAGAAACCGCTTCGACGTATTTCACTTCAAGATTATTGTCGGCAAACTCTTTACTCTCAATTGAAAAGAGCGTCTGCGCTGCCCGAACTGCCTTTCCTTCTACAATTTCGTTCCCCGAAAACAGAACCGTGCCCCCTGCTTTGGCAACAACAACTTTTTCATCAATTTGCGCAGGTAGAATTTGTGCGGTGGTTCTGATTATCTTGCTGAATGTTGCCCGTTTAACTTTTTCAGTGGCAAAATCAACTTTCCAGCTTTGCTCTTTCGTAAAAACAATGGCGTTACTTTCCGAAACGTGTGCTTCATGGGCGGCATGCCGGGCATCATGCTCATCTTCAAAAACCTCAATGCCTTCAACAACAAGCCGGGAAGCTCCTTCTGAAGCTTGTATTTCAAAAATCAGTTCCCCATTGCCGGCTGCTGCGGGCGTGATTTCAAACTTCCAGATTCCCTGCTCCACAAGCCCTTCAACTGTTTGTGCACTATTTAAAGAGCCAACTTCCAGAGATGCGGCAACTTTCACACCGGCAAGTGGTTTAAAATCATTCAGATTGGTGAAATGTGCCAAAACTTCACTCCCTTCACCAACCGCAAAAGGAGTTGCTTCAATGAAAACCTCAAACTCATCACTATATGCTGTTAGTTGAAGCACATCTTCATGGTCGTGGTCATGCTCCGGTGCATGATGACGGGAGCACGACATGAGTGAAACTGTAAAAAAAAGTGTCAAAATTAAATATGATATTTTCATGTTTTTTGACTGTGAAATTTTATAATAAAACATGGACTTAGAAATTTTATAATTTGAGTTGCGGACTGTTTTTAATGAAATATTTTATCTCTCAACTATTTCTTAATGAAACAGAAGAGATAAATTCAATAATGTTTAATTGCAGACGGATGAACCCGGTGCAATCAAATAAAAACATGAATATTCAGCAAAAGGGAGGGGCTCTCAGTCCGGATGACCTGGCAATTTCATTTGTGTAGGAAGTATTGATGTAAGGTTTTTGAAGTGAAGAAAAAATATCCGAAACAGGGCTTGCCAATTCGGTATAATCCGAGCTCAAAAACTGATAAGCAAGCAGAAACCCAATTTCTAAATCACTTGACTGAAGGGTAGGGTTATCCTTATCAAACCGTACATAAATCCTGTCCAGCAAACAATCTTCAAAGCTTATACCTCCATGATTTTCTTTTGTTTCCGCCGGAAACAAAAGACCACTCAGATGAAAATCCTGTAAACTTTCTGTCTGAAAATGATGTTCGGCAGTACAGCAATGAACCCCATTTGTGGTATCATAATGGGGAATGAAGGAGTGAACCAATATGATTGTATTGGCAAGAAACAAAAAAAACATTTTGACCAGATTAATCATCCTTCATATTTTTTGCAAATATAGAAATTTTTTAATTAGAACAATTCTAAACAAATTGATTACCTTTGTATAGTTAAAATTATTCTTATGCTACACGTTTCCCCAATATACGTAAAACCCGGGATGAAGATGTTTGATCTTATCGAAGATAATCCCACACTCCTGCTGATGATGCAGCATTTTGACTTTGATTTCAAAGTTGGTGATTTGTCAGTTGGGCAATTGTGCATGGAAAAAGGAATCAGTGAAAAGCTTTTTGTTTCAATGTCCAATATTTATAACGGCTTCCGGCCAAAAGAGAATCCCATTGAGTCAAAGGAAGATGTATTGATTGTTGTGGAATTTCTAAGAAGGAGCCATGACTATTATCGTCACGATAAATATCCTCAAATTAGTGAATACATCAGACAGCTGCAGGAAAAACATCCCTGCAAGGAGCTGGAACTTCTTGATAAGTTTTTCAACGAATACTTTGATGAGGTTATAGAGCACCTTGACTATGAGGACAATGTGGCTTTCCCCTATTTTGAGAAACTTGTCAGTAGCGAAAATGAGAGTAATAGCGAAGCTTATTCAGCGCTGGAATACAGTGAGCATCACACTGATATTGAGCTGAAACTCAAAGACATTAAAAATCTGTTGCTAAAATATGTAATCATCGACAATGACCTGAATCTGCGGCGCAAATTACTTTTTTCTCTTTATGAACTGGAGTATGATTTATATATCCATTCACTAATTGAAGAAACAATTTTAATTCCTTTTGGATACAGCACAGAAAAAAAACATGGACAAACATAGATTACATATAGCAATAATGGTGTATTCACATATCATATATGAAGGATTGCATAATATTATTTCTCAATCGGATATGGACTGCTTAATGTGCAAGGTAGATTCACTCGATGATTTGGAACATATTCTTCATTCCAAAAATATTGACATACTTATCACCAACCCGATGCAGCTGGTAAACCGGGAAAAGGAACTGAGAAAAATCCGCCGGAACTATCCTGATCTTTCGGTTGTCGGAATTAATCTTGGTGTTATTGACACCGATTTGCTCTCTCTTTTAGACTCTTCTTTCACAATATTCGACTCCGTTGAAAATGTTATGCATAAACTGCAAAAAGCTGGAAACAACACCGAGCAGAAAAGCAAGGCTAATGATGATAATCTGACTGAGAGGGAGATTGAAGTACTCACGCGGCTGGTTCACGGGCTTTCAAACAAGGAGATTGCGGATTCACTGAATATCAGCATTCACACGGTAATAACCCACCGGAAGAACATTACGGCAAAAACCGGAATCAGAAGCCAGCCAGGTTTAACAATCTATGCCATCTCAAAAAAAATCATTTCCATAGAAGATATCGATTTGCAAAAATCGTAATTCTGCGAATGTGCAGATTCTTGAAGTTTCTTCCTTGACAGCATTGTGGCTTAATGTTGAAATCTTTAAAACTGATAATTGATTGAAATAGCAAAATTACGGGGATCGGTGGGGTTTAAGTATCCGCCACGATAGTATGCAGTATAGCCGGTTACATCGAGCAGGTTGTTCAAAAACAGCTTAATCTGATATTTGTCAATCCGGTAGCCTGCCTGTGCATTCACTGTTGTGTAAGGGTCTGCCATAAAAGGCGGGGTATTAACCTGTATATTGTGTCCGGGCAACACGGCATAGGTATATTCTGCAAAGGGACGCTCTCCCACATAATATACTCCCAATCCGAAGGAGAGATTACGGAGTGCACCCCTGCTCACTGCATAGTTTAGCCAGCCGTTGGCGGTATGGTTAGCCGTGTTCATGGGAGATGAACCTTCATGGTAATAAGGACTGTCGTGATAAGAAGCATCCAGATAGGAATATCCCAGCACGGCATCCAGGTTTTTAACCGGCTTTCCGGTCAGTTCCAGTTCAAGCCCCTCTCTTTTAAGGTTTCCTGCCTTTATGTAATATCCCGTATTATTTCCTGTATCATCCAGTGCCGCGTAAGTCAGATTATTGTTCATTGTGTGAAAATATGTAGCGTTGAACCTGAGATGGTTCTCAAACCACTCGCTTTTGAAACCTGTTTCAAACTGTTTTTCACGGGTTGGACCAACTGATGTGATTTTATCTTCCAGCAGGTTGCCTGCTCCGCGCAGCGAAGTTGTTGTAGTATAGGAAGCAAAAAGATTAAAGTCACCAAAAGGTGTAACGATAACTCCGAACAGCGGGTCAATCACATCACCACCCGTTGCGGAAACCACATTGTTGCTCATTCCGCTCACCTGACTATAACGCAGACCTATGGACACTTTCAGGTATCTGCTAAGCGTCATCACCTCCTGCATCAACAAACCATAGGCATATTCCCTTGAAGTTACCGGATTTCCGAAAATTAGGCTTGACTGTGGCGCTATGTTGGAAATAGTTTTTAAAACATCAATCGTATCAACCGTTATGGCGTTTGTTGTGCTGGTTGCAACATCCGACCAGCGAAAGTCAAATCCGGCATTGAAAGTATGTTTCACCACTCCTGTCTGAATATCTTTCCCTGTTAAGTCTATCTGGAAAACACCATTTTTATCAGTCCGCACGCTTCCGCTGTAGTTTCTTGAACGAAGATTATATTCTCCGGTTTTTGCAGCATTTTTCAGCGGTGATGCATGCCCTTTCACGCTGTTTATTTTTAAACCGGCACCGGCATAAGCAATTCTCATGGCGAAACCTTTTCCCAGGTCACGGTTCAGTCGAACCATGTAGGTTAATGTGTTATTATTTTGCCGGTCAGAAGAAAATCCCAAAAATTTATCGTAGGGCATTTCATAAATGTTGTTTACGCTATCAGCACTTAAATTTACCGTTCCCTGATCGGGTGTGCGCGAATCGTGCAGATAATCCATCTCCAGCATAATTTTTGTTTTTTTGTCGGGGCGCCAGGCAAAGGAAGGATTAATATAAAACCGGTCTTTTGAAACAAAAATCCGATAGTTGTCGTTTGTTTCAAACGCTCCGTTAATGCGAAAAGCTGTTCTCGACATGGCATCTGCAACAAACTGAATGTCAAAAGTGGGACGAATCTGGTTCCAGCTACCTCCCCGAATGCCAATGTTGCCCGAGTTGACAAACCGGGGAGTTTTAGTTGCAATGTTTACAACCCCTCCGCCAGAGCCAAGGTCATTCCCAATTCCTTGGGCAATGGATGCCGAACCGCGCAGCACCTGAATGGTTTCAACGCCCTGCATGTCGGAAAGAAATCCGGCGCCCCGAAAATCCGAATGCACACGAACTCCATTCTTCACCACCGGTATTCCACGATAACCACGCGAAATAATACTTTCGGAGGTATTTCCATAGGTGGCAAAAGTTCCCAGTCCGGGAACATTGCGCACTGCATCGTTCAATGACAAAGCGCCCTGCTCGGCAATCATTTTTTGCGATACCACAGATACACTCTGCACCTGTTCATCCAACCGCAGCGGGATACGGGTCAGTGCTTCCATCTTTTCCGGGCGTTCCCTGCGCACACCAAATACTTCAATCTCTTCCAACACTTTATCTTCCTGAAGCAGATAAAAATCCTCCTCTTTTTGTTGACCTTCCCTGAAGCTAATCTCCTTTAAAACGGGGCGAAATCCTACATAACTGACAATTACAGTATGCTTTCCGTCAGGAATATTGCTAAGAAAAAAATCTCCTGCATAATCCGTGTCGCTGCCGATACCCAAATCTTCGAAAAATACCGTTGCTCCACGCAGTTTCCCTCTCTCTTCACCAGTTACCGTACCTACAAGACTGTTTTTCATTTGTGAAAAAACAGGACATTCAAATATAAACAGGCATATTATTATTGATAAAAATCTTTTAGGCATTATTTTAATGTTTTAAACTTTAAATTACTCAGCAGCAAATAAACTTTAAAGCCAAAACCCCTGCAATCCCTTAAAATTAGGATTTAGGGTACAGGAAATACCAAAAAGCAGTTATATTGCCCAAGGTTAACAATGCCGGTCTGGTATTTCGCCCAAATAGTTTTATAATAACAACACCGTTTATTCACCACAAAGCCTTATTTTTGCGTGGTGAAATTCCAAAAACTAAATATGGATTGCAGAGTGGTTGTCGTGGTTCTGCTTCTGCTGGTTAGCGGATGCAGGGAGAAATTTTCTCCCCGTCCGCGGGGATTTTATCGAATCGATTTTCCGGAAAAAATTTATCATCCCCTGAATAATAATTTCCCCTACCGGTTTGAAATCCCCGGTTATGTGAAGGTTTCTCCCGACAGGGAGAATCCCGGTCAACCTTTGTGGATTAATCTTGAGGTGCCTGAGAATAAAGCGGAAATACATATCTCTTACTACAATCTTGAAACCCGCGCAAAACCGCCGCGCATACTGCTTTCGGAGCTGATGGAAGAGGCGCGCGAACTTGCCTACAAACATTCCATCAAGGCGGATGCCATTGAAGAGCGAATTTACGTCAACCGGGAAGAAAAGGTATTTGGAACGGTATATCAAATCAAAGGCAATGCCGCTTCGCCCATGCAGTTCTTTTTAACCGACAGCACCCGCCATTTTCTGCGCGGTGCACTCTATATCAGAGCAACACCTGATATCGACTCCCTAAAGCCGGTAATCGATTTTTTAGAGCACGATGTTATTCATCTTATTGAAACTGCAACATGGAAATAATATCTGGCTGCACTATTCTTGAAACTGAAGCCGGGAAACTGGGAATCCGCATGTTAACAGAATCTTCGGATTACTTAGCCGGGAATTTCCACTTTTCGGAAATGGAGAAAAGAGAATTTCAATCACTGAAAAACGAAACCCGGCGCAGGGAGTATCTCGCTGTACGCATACTGGTTGAAGCCATGTTAGGCAAAAAAGTTAAAATCGAATACTCTCAAAACGGAAAACCTTTGCTGAAAAACTACCCCTTAAAGATCAGCATCTCCCATTCTGCGGACATGGCGATAGTGCTGCTGTCTGAAAAAAACATTGGCGCAGATGTGGAAAAAACTGACCGGAATACCGAAAGGGTAGCCACAAGATTTCTTTCCGTAAAGGAATTAAACTGCATTCAAAACTCACCAAACCCTTCGGTTTTGCAGGTTTTATACTGGAGTGCAAAGGAAGCTGCATTCAAGTTTTCCGATGTCCCGGAAATTGAATTTAAAGAACATATTGTCATTCATCCCTTTGAACTCAATCCGGAGGGGGGCAAATTCAGCGGCATTTTGTGCAAAAAAGCCCCGCCAACAATTTTAGCCTTTCATTACCTATTTTTTCAAAACAATGTGATTGTCTGCTGTGTTGAAGAAGAGAGTAAGTTTGAAAAATGAAGAAACCGGAAGATCATATTCTTGTAATTTTTGGCGCTTCGGGCGATTTAACCCGGCGAAAGCTGATACCCGCCCTCTTTTCACTTTTCCAAAGAAAATTGCTGCCAAAAAATTTTGCAGTGCTTGGCGCATCACGGACACCACTCTCCGATGAAGATTTCAGAAAGAAAGCAGGTGAATTTTTATCCGACGGAAAAGAAATTGATGAGTTCAAAAAACTTCTCTTCTATGAACCGGTATCACCAACCGAATCCGAAGATTTCAAAAAGCTGGACTCGCGCCTTGAAAGTCTTTGCAAGGAACGAAATATTCCGCCTAATTATATTTTCTATCTCTCAACGCCTCC
>MTKW01003735.1_pt1 | contig 25451 bp, 25 predicted proteins | sample 1042761 | NCBI WGS metagenome assembly MTKW01 (sample SAMN06205366, study PRJNA360243) | anaerobic digester metagenome | biome: Wastewater treatment plant; feature: Anaerobic digester sludge; material: sludge; isolation source: anaerobic digester fed with sludge from wastewater treatment plant ...
TAAGCCCTCCAGCGCCGATGGTACTTGGGCATGAGCCCTGGGAGAGTAGGTCGCTGCCAGAGCCTATTTTATTCCTCAGTAGCTCAATGGCAGAGCAACCGGCTGTTAACCGGTAGGTTGTAGGTTCGAGTCCTACCTGAGGAGCCAGTTTTAAAGGCTGTCTTGATTAAGACAGCCTTTTTTCGTACGCTCTAGCACCCATGTTGCGAGTGGAGGAGAAGGATTGGCCCATTATGATCTTCAGTTCCCTAGCCCCTAGCTGGGGCCGTTGTTCATACGCACAGCGCGTTGGGCCCAATAACCAAAAGAGCGAGGGAGCCAAGAAGCTGCGGCGACAACAGGTCGAGCTGCCGAAAGAAGCACCTGAATAGCAGCTCATCCTAATGGTCTAATGCTTCACCTGCTAAGCCAAACGGTGCGAGTGCCGTTGCTGCCCTTGGCGCGCCGGGCTTCTACCAACGGAGGCTGGGCACAGGTGCTCTAGTAGAGCCACAGCCTACAAGCATAGCAGGATGTCTGCAAAATCGCTTTTGCGTAGCAACTATCAGCTTGTACCTTCAATATATGCGTTCCGCTTCCGTTCGTCGCCCATGTGTGCTATGATAGTACAAAATTTTTGGCCACCAAAAGGAGATGTTTCATAATGGGCATAGACATGGCGTTTCGTGATAAATTTGGTCGCGAAGGCCTAACCTTTGATGACGTTCTACTGGTGCCGGCCTATTCGGAGGTATTGCCGGCTGATGTTAATACTGCTACCCAACTAACTCAACGCATTCGACTCAATGTCCCGATCCTGAGTGCCGGAATGGATACGGTAACTGAAGCTCGCTTGGCTATTGCTATTGCACGTGAAGGTGGGCTGGGTGTTATCCATAAGAATATGACTATTGAGCGGCAGGCATCGGAAGTGGATCGGGTCAAGCGTTCGGAGCATGGAGTTATCACTGATCCCATATTCTTAAGTAAAGACCATACGGTGCGGGATGCGGTGGCACTCATGGAGCGTTACCATATTTCCGGAGTTCCTATCGTGGAAAATGAACTGTTGATTGGTATCATCACCAACCGCGATATTCGCTTTGAAACCAACTTGTCTCGTCCTATTTATGAAGCGATGACCCGCGAAAACCTGGTTACCGCACCGGTAGGCACCACGTTAGATGAAGCGAAGAAGATTATGGCGGCTCACAAGATCGAAAAGCTACCTTTAGTAGACGAGCACTTTAGGCTAAAAGGTTTAATCACTATCAAGGATATCGAAAAGGCCCGGCAGTTCCCGCAGGCAACCAAGGATCGCCATGGCCGGTTATGTGTTGGGGCTGCGGTAGGCGTGGGTGCTGGCTCCATTGAAAGGGCGGAAGCTCTAGTGCAAGCTGGAGTAGACGTGCTGGTGATAGACACGGCCCATGGCCATTCAGCCGGGGTATTGCATGCGGTGAAGAACATGTGCCAGCTCTTCCGCGACAAGGAGGTTGACATAATTGCCGGTAACGTGGCGACAGCAGAGGGCACTCTGGCTCTGATCCAGGCGGGGGTCAGTGCCGTTAAGGTGGGTATTGGCCCTGGTTCTATTTGTACTACCCGAGTGGTGGCCGGCATAGGAGTACCACAAATCACGGCCATTTACGATTGCGCTCGTGCCGCTATGCCTTATGGCGTGCCTGTGATTGCCGACGGCGGCATTAAGTATTCGGGCGACATTGCCAAGGCTATCGCCGCTGGCGCCAATGCGGTTATGCTGGGCAATCTACTGGCAGGGACCGAGGAAAGCCCGGGCGAGACGGAGATTTATCAGGGGCGTACTTATAAGGTCTATCGAGGCATGGGTTCACTAGGTGCCATGGAGAAAGGTAGTAAGGACCGCTATTTCCAAGAGAACGCTAAGAAGCTAGTTCCGGAAGGTATTGAAGGGCGCGTGCCCTATCGCGGGCCCCTGTCGGATACCATCTACCAGTTGATAGGCGGTTTGCGCGCTGGTATGGGCTATTGTGGTGCTAAAGATATTCCTGGCTTGCAGCAAGCTAAGTTCATCCGCATAACCGGTGCAGGCCTGCAAGAAAGCCATCCCCATGATGTCACAATTACCAAAGAAGCTCCCAATTACAGTAGGTAATTGAGGTGCAGTAGCCATTTCTTCGAAACGGCTACTGCACAAATTGAGGCAATTTATTACTCCACAATAAACCAGCGAAGAAACCGCAATTCGATAGCGAGAAAAGCAGGAAAAGAAGTCATGGATGGCGAAGGTGAATTAATTGTATCGCTATGTAGCAGCAGTCATTGGGCGGCGCTGTGAGCGGTAATTCGATTCGCTTTGATTAGCTTGTTTTCATGAGCTTTAAAAGGAGGAGAATTTATTGAAACAATACCCCATCGAAAAAATACGTAATGTTAGTTTAATCGCCCACGGCGGTGCTGGCAAGACCTCATTAACCGAGGCGCTTCTCTACACGAGTAAAGCTATTGACCGTTTAGGCAATGTGATGGAAGGCAACACCATTTCCGACCATGACCCGGAGGAAGTAAAGCGCTCGGTTTCTATCAGCGCTAGCCTGGCGCCAGTGGAATGGAAGGACCACAAGATCAATTTCATCGACACCCCGGGCTATTTTGACTTTGTAGGCGAGGTTCGCGGTGCTTTGCGCGTATCCGATGCGGCTGTAATAGTCGTTTGCTCTGTATCGGGTGTTGAAGTGGGCACGGAAAAGGTTTGGAATTACTGCGATGAGCATGAAATTCCGCGAGCTTTCTATATTAACAAGTTAGATCGGGAAAATGCTAACTTCGATCGGACACTGGAGTCACTGCGCCAGAGCTTTGGCGTAAGCGTGGCACCCGTAATGTTGCCCATCGGCTCTGAGGCCAGCTTCTCCGGCGTGGTTGATCTAGTTGCCATGAAGGCCTATAGCTTTGAAGATACTGGCCGCAAAATGGTAGAAATAGAAATCCCAGCGGACTTGGCAGATAAGGTAGAAGAATACCGTACAGCTTTAGTAGAAGTTGTGGCAGAAACCGATGACGAGTTGCTCATGAAGTATTTAGAAGGCGAACCCCTTACCGACGAAGAAGTCGTCAATGGTGTGCGGGCGAGTATTGCCAGTGGCCAGCTAGTGCCGGTTTTCTGTGGTTCCGCAGTAAAGAATATTGGTACCCAGCTGCTCCTAGACACGGTAGTTAGCTCCTTCCCCGCCCCAACCTTGGCCAAACCGCCGGTAGGTAAGAACCCGAAGACGGGCGAAGAAGAAAGCCGTGAGGCAGATCCCAACGCTCCCTTCTCGGCCTTAGTCTTCAAGACCATGGCGGACCCCTATGTGGGTAAGCTCTCCCTCTTTAGGGTCTATTCGGGTGTGTTTAAGTCCGATTCCCAGACCTACAACGTAAACAAAAACTCCTCGGAGCGGGTAGGTCAGCTATTTATGATTCGTGGTAAGAACCAGGAGCCGGTGCCACAGGTTACTGCTGGTGACATTGGCGCTGTTGCCAAGTTGAACGTCACTACTACTGGTGATACTTTGGCTGATAAGGACCATGCCATCGAGTTTGCTCCTATCAGTTTCCCGGATCCGGTTATGTCTCTAGCCGCTCAGGCTAAGGCTAAGGGTGATGAGGATAAGGTAGCCAACGGTTTGAACCGTCTGGTAGAAGAAGACCCAACCCTCACCGTCCGGCGTGACGCAGAAACGAAACAACTGATCATCTCCGGTATGGGAGACCTGCATCTGGATGTAATTTGCAGTAAGCTATCCAGTAAATTTGGGGTCGAAATGGAACTAACCACACCTAGAGTGCCTTACCGTGAAACCATCCGCGGTAATACCCGGGTAGAAGGTAAGCACAAGAAGCAGTCGGGTGGTAAAGGTCAATATGGTCACGTATGGATCGAGATGGGTCCCTCTGCACCGGGAGAAGGCTTTGTCTTTGAAGACAAGATCTTTGGTGGAGCAGTGCCACGTCAATATATCCCGGCAGTAGAAAAGGGTATTCGTGAAACCATGGAGGAAGGTGTTCTGGCCGGTTACCCGGTGGTAGACGTGAAGGTCGCTTTGGTTGACGGTTCTTACCATACCGTTGACTCCTCCGAAATGGCCTTTAAGATTGCGTCTTCTATGGCCTTCAAGAAGGGCTTTATGGAATGCCGCCCGGTTCTGTTGGAGCCGATCATGAATGTGGAGGTTACTGTTCCTGAGCAATTCATGGGCGACATTATCGGCGACTTGAATAAGAAGCGGGGCCGTGTTCTAGGTATGGATCCGAAGGGCAACTTCCAAGTAGTCCGGGCCATGGTGCCGCTCTCTGAGATGTTCCGTTACGCCACCGACTTACGCTCTATGACGCAGGGCCGTGCTTCTTTCACTATGACGGAAGCCGCCTATGAGGAAATGCCTGCTAATATTGCCGAGGCCGTTATTGCCGAATCTAAGAAGGAAGAGTAGCCCTGTAGTGCACTCAAATAAAAGCCACCGTAAGCTTGATGCTTGCGGTGGCTTTTTTGGACCTAAAATAGGCAAATTATGAGTATGGGGGTTGCATTATCCGCATATCTGGTATATCATGACATTAAGGTCAGAGATGGTCAGGAGGGATGGTAAAATGGCCAATTTGACTGATCTCATCGAGCAGTATTTAAAGAGATTACTAGCCAACAGCGAAAGCGGCTCCGTATCGATCCGCAGGAACCAACTAGCGGAGATATTTTCTTGCGCTCCATCACAAATCAACTATGTATTGTCGACCCGTTTCCTTTTGGAACATGGTTATATAGTTGAAACTAGACGAGGAGGCGGTGGCTATGTACGGATAACCGTTTTAGACATTGACCCGGAGACCGATTGGCAAGTACTAATCGATTCAATCGGAGAAACTATAAGTCAGCAGAAAGCAGAGGCTGTGGTTAAGCGACTGTTGCGTGATGGTTTTATCTCTGAACGGGAAGCTTTAATGATGACTGCGGTCATAGACCGTGACGTATTGAATGTAAAACAACCCTGGGGCGATATGTTGCGCGCCAATATACTGCGCTCTTTGTTGATTGCCATTTATCGAACCATGTAATAGCGGGAAGGGGGGGCCTAAGATGTTATGTGAACAATGTCAGAAGAGAGAGGCCACAGTGCATTATACCAAGGTGGTTAACGACCAGAAGACCGAATACCATTTGTGCGAGCAATGTGCCCGGGAAAAGGGCGAATTGGATTTTACCTTAGGTTTCGAGCCCGGCTTCTCCATTCATAATTTACTGGCCGGATTGCTGGACATGGGCAGTGCGGGCCGACCGGTGGAAAAGAAGACGACGGGTGTGAGTCAGTGTCCCAAATGCGGCCTAAATTACACCCAGTTCAGCCAGACGGGTCGTTTGGGGTGTGGGGAATGCTATACGGCCTTTGAGCGTCAGCTAGAGCCCTTGCTGCGCCGGATTCAGGGCACCAGTACCCACACGGGCAAGGTGCCGGGACGCCAGGGCGGCACTCTGAAGTTAGAGCGAGAGATCGGCCGCTTAGCGCGGGAGTTGGAGACAGCCGTTGAACGGGAGGAGTTTGAAAGGGCCGCCGAGTTGCGAGATAAGCTAAAAGAACTTAGACGGCAATTGGCCGAGGGACAGGGAGGTAGGGCCGATGGCTAGAGAAAGTTTGTTTCGCTCCCTCAATAGTAAATGGATTACAGAAACGGGCCCGGAGCCCGATGTGGTCCTAACCAGTCGGGTGCGGTTGGCGCGCAACCTACGTGGGTATCCCTTTCCCCATCTGCTAGATGCCGATGGGGCGCAAAAGATGTTGCGCCAAGTCCGCAACTTGCTCACCTTGGGAACTAGCCGCGGTGACTTAGGAAATCTAGAGTTATTACCTTTAGCCGATATAGATCGTTTAGATAGGCAAGTGTTGATCGAAAAGCACCTTATTAGTCCCGACTTTGCCCGCAGTAGCCATCCGGGAGCAGCTCTCTTAGTCAGCGACGACGAAGCGATAAGTATAATGCTCAACGAGGAAGATCATTTGCGCATTCAATGCCTGTTCCCCGGCTTTCAGTTGGAGGAATGCTGGCGGCGGACTAGTCAAGTGGATGATCTATTGGAGAGTAAATTGGAATACGCCTTCGATGCTAAGCGGGGCTACTTAACGGCTTGCCCCACCAATTTAGGTACGGGGCTACGGGCTTCGGTGATGGTACACCTGCCGGGCCTGGTGATGACCCAGCAGATTGGCAAAGTGCTGGCAGCGATTGCTCAGGTGGGATTGGTGGTGCGAGGCCTATATGGGGAAGGAACGGAGGCGGTAGGCAACCTGTTCCAAATTTCCAACCAGATAACTCTCGGCCCCAGTGAAGAAGAAATTCTACAAAACTTGGGTGCCGTTATCCGCCAGATTGTGGAGCAAGAAAGAGCAGCTCAGCAGGCTTTACTTAAGGCAAACCGTTGGGCGGTTGAAGACAAGGTATGTCGAGCTTACGGCATTCTCACTAATGCGCGGCTTTTGACATCTCAAGAAGCTATGCGTCTTCTATCCGACGTCCGCTTAGGCCACGAACTGGGGATACTTGATGAGGTTTCTTATCGTACGCAGAATGAGCTGTTGGTGCTGACCCAACCAGCCATGATGCAACGCTTTGCGGATGAGAAAATGCAGGAAGAGACGCGAGATTATAGAAGGGCGGCCATTGTACGCCAACGTTTAACTACAAAGGAGGGTGAAAAATGATGTTTCCTTTAACCCCAAAAGCTCAAGCGGCCATGGTGGCGGCTGAGCAGGAGGCGAGACGCTTAGGGCATCAGGTGATTGGCACTGAGCACTTGCTCTTGGGTTTATTAAATACTGGCGAAGGTTTAGCCATTAATACGTTCAAACAAATGGGGCTTACGGCTCAACAGGTTACTGAAGCGGTGGAAAAGCTGGTAGGACGCGGCGTAGAAGGGGCCGAGGTTAAAGGCTATTCGGCTCGCGTCAAGAAGGTACTGGAGCTGGCCCTCTATGAGGCTCGCAGTAGCGGGATGCCGGCTATCGATGCCGACCATCTGTTTATCGGGTTAACCCGCGAGGGTACCGGTGTAGCGGCTAAGATTTTGGAAAGTATGGGTTTCCAGCAGAGTATGTTGCAGCAGTCGGGCACCGGCAAACCAGGGATGCCCTCTGGCCCGGCTGGCAAAGCCAAGGCGGCTTCGGCTACCCCTACCTTAGATTCTTTCGGGCGCGATTTGACGGCCTTAGCACAACAGGGCAAACTGGACCCGGTGGTAGGGCGAGACAAAGAAATTGAGCGGGTAATTCAGATCCTCAGTCGCCGCACTAAGAACAACCCGGTCTTAATTGGTGAGCCCGGCGTGGGTAAAACGGCTATCGCCGAAGGTTTGGCCCAGCGTATCTTCGCCGAGCAGGTGCCGGAGATTCTAAAAGACAAACGGGTAATGACCCTCGATCTAGCATCGGTGGTGGCTGGCACCAAGTACCGGGGTGAGTTTGAAGAGCGGTTCAAGAAAGTTATGGATGAAATCCAGCAGGCCGGTAACGTAATTCTCTTTATCGACGAGCTGCACACCCTAATCGGTGCCGGTGGGGCCGAAGGTGCCATCGATGCGGCTAATATTCTTAAGCCAGCTCTGGCCCGAGGCGAGCTGCAGTGTATTGGGGCCACCACCCTCGATGAGTATCGGAAACATATCGAAAAGGATGCAGCACTAGAACGGCGCTTCCAACCGATTATGGTTTCCGAGCCGTCCCGGGAAGAGGCTTTAGAAATACTGCGTGGCCTACGAGATCGCTACGAAGCCCATCACCGGGTGAAGATTACCGATGAAGCACTGGAGGCGGCGGTTAACCTTTCGGATCGTTATATTTCCGACCGCTTTTTGCCCGATAAGGCTATTGACCTGATAGACGAAGCCTCTAGCCGGGTGCGGCTTCAAGCTCATACGGCGCCACCTAATCTGAAGGAGCTGGAAGAGAAGCTGGCCCTGGTCAGACAGGAGAAGGAGGCGGCTAAACGGGCTGAAGAATTTGAGCGGGCTGCCGTTCTGCGCGATGAAGAGCGGGAGCTGGAAGAACAGCTGGAAGAGAAGCAAAAAGAATGGGAGAACCAGCGCATCCGCGACGAAGCCAGCGTGACCGATGAGGATATCGCCTACATCGTTTCCAGCTGGACGGGTATTCCTGTTAACAAGCTGGCGGAGGAAGAGGCGGAGCGTCTGCTCAACCTAGAAGAGATTCTACACCGCCGGGTTATCGGGCAGAAGGAAGCGGTTCGCTCCTTGGCTAGGGCAATGCGGCGGGCCCATGCCGGATTAAAAGACCCGAAACGGCCCATCGGTTCCTTCATCTTCTTAGGACCGACCGGGGTCGGTAAGACTGAGCTGGCTCGTGCGCTAGCGGAAGCCCTGTTCGCCGATGAAGATGCCATGATTCGCATTGATATGTCTGAATACATGGAGCGCCATGCGGTTTCTCGCCTAGTCGGTTCGCCCCCAGGATATGTGGGTTATGACGAAGGGGGGCAACTTACGGAAGCCATTCGGCGCAAGCCCTATTCGGTGGTGCTTTTGGATGAAATCGAGAAGGCCCATCCGGAAGTCTTTAATATCCTGCTGCAGGTGTTAGAGGATGGTCGCTTGACCGATAGTAAGGGCCGTACCGTAGATTTCCGCAACGCCGTGCTAATTATGACTTCCAACGTGGGAGCCCATACCATTCGCAAGGGTTTTGGACTGGGATTCCATACCGGCGATGAGGACACCCATAGTCAGGACCAGTATGAGCAAATGAAGAAGCGGGTAACGGAAGAACTGAAACGCAGCTTCCGCCCCGAGTTCCTTAATAGGGTGGATGAAATTATAGTCTTCCACCAGCTAGAAAAGGAAGAACTACGCCAGATTGTGGACCTGATGGTGGGCGAATTGGGTCGCCGTTTAGAGGAATACGGTTTGCAGATTCAGCTGACTGATGCGGCTAAAGATCATCTAACGGAGACCGGCTATGATCCCACTTTCGGTGCTCGGCCCTTGCGCCGCGCCATACAGCGCCAGATAGAAGACGAACTGTCGGAGAAGATGCTGGCCGGTAAATTTAAGGCCGGCGACCGGATCCTGGTTGACGTCGCCGACGGCAAGCTAACCTTTGCCAAAGATACGGGGACGAAAGACACTGGGGCCGAACAGTAATTCCGTAGGGCAAAAGCAAGCGGGCCGCCCAACGGGCGGCCCCTACAGATACCGCCAAATCGCGGAGTGCTTGCTATACTTTTAGCGTGAACCAGGGGGCTGTCGCAAAACAGCTCCTTTTTTCGTTGTATTCCATTGGGCCGTGGTCATACTAGNNATGACCAACGCCCTAACACAATATCCGCTCGGGTACTTGAAAACCTTAGTGCGACAGCCCCATTTTCTTTGGCTACTGCCATCTTGGAGCCAAGTTAATTAATGGTATAATAAAGCAAGGGAGGTGAGGTCTATTCGGACAAAGAGCAAGTTTGTGTGCCAAGCCTGTGGCTATGAGACATCCAAATGGCTGGGGCGTTGTCCCGAATGTAATGAATGGGGCAGCTTGCAGGAAGAAGTGATAGTGCAAACCCGTGGTGCGAGCAGTAGCCGAGCCGTACCGGTAGCGGCGCCGCTTAAACTAGAAGAAATCACCGGTTCCCACTGGGTTCGGCAAACAACGAATATTGCCGAGCTGGATCGGGTGCTGGGCGGTGGTCTAGTTCCTGGTGGAGTGGTATTAGTGGGAGGCGATCCGGGTATCGGCAAGTCCACCTTGCTGATGCAGCTAGCGGGACAGCTGGCCCAGCGGGCGATCTCGGTGTTATATGTTTCAGGAGAGGAGTCGCAGCAACAGATAAAGCTGCGTGCCGATCGTCTGCAAGTAACGGAGGGCCCTATTTTTATTGCCGCCGAAACCGAACTGGACGCGATTCAAAGCCAATTGGGAACTCTAAAGCCTCAGGTGGTAATTATCGATTCTATTCAAACCGTTTACTCGGCCAACTTAACCTCGGCTCCCGGCACAGTGGGGCAAATTCGTGAATCAGCTAGCCGTTTAATCCGTTATGCCAAAGACACGGGCACTGTGCTATTTCTAGTTGGTCATGTGACGAAAGATGGGTCAATCGGCCCGAACTGCTGGGCAACCGGCAGTTAAGCATTGGGCTATATGCCGAAAAGGCCATGCTGTTCCGTGGTGAAAACTGCGGTAACTAGGCCCGATCGGCAGGAAACCACGTCTCGCTTGTGGCGGGCGGCGGGCGTCCGCTGCACGCTGGCACAAAGGAGGAGATATAATGCGGGATCCTGAGAGGCCATATGCCCAACTCCTAACTCCAGCAGCAAAGTCACAGAAGCTGCTCTTGCGCTTAAGACATAAAAAACTGCTACCAGTGGCGGATATCATCCGCAGCCAAGCAGTCTTCACCCTCTGGCAAAAACTTTTGGCCAAGAACATACCTTCCACTCCCTGGCCCTACTTTGCCGATCTAGTGCTCTACCCCGAGGAACAATATCTGGCTCTGCGCCTTTGGCCCTTTGGCGATTTGGCCCCCCTTCAGCAGGCCTATCAAGACCGTTATATAGATGGCTATCTGCTGGTGGACGGACGGGAAGCAGCGCCTTCGGTGACCGTTGAGGGGCAGAAGTTGGTGGTGGCGCTATCCCTAGCCGACCGCCTAGGGCAACGCCTCTGGCAATGGTTAGGTGTCGAGCTGACGGCTTGGCAGAGCCAGATGGTTTTAGCTTTGCCCAACCTTGACGCCGATGGGGCTCTAGACCTTATGGGAATGCTGCGCCAATATAGTCAGGCTCCTTGGCCGGAAGCGGAGAGCGATGGGCCCAATTTTGCGGAACTGGCTAAAGCCTTCTTTCTGCTGTGGCGGGCCCGTGGCCATGAGATTTCTGCCGGTCGCTTGAGTGAACAAGGGGTGGATGGCGCAGTCAGATGGTTAGCTGCCAACTGTAAGGTAGTGGTGGAGACTGAGAAAGGGTATGTTATTCGGAGTTAGGATGAAGAAATGGTCCATTTAGTAAGCGATTGCTGGTCCACGAGTTCTAGAACATATGGTGGACGTGGTGCTTTACTTTGAAGGGGAAAGGCACCAATCGTTCCGTATTTTACGGGGAGTAAAGAACCGTTTTGGTTCTACTAACGAAATAGGCATTTTTCAAATGGGCGAAACCGGGTTGCGGGAAGTAGCCAATCCCTCCCAACTGTTTTTGGGCGAGCGGCCCGAAGGTGTGGCTGGCTCGGTGGTGGTTTCTGCCCTGGAAGGCACCCGTCCGGTTTTGGTTGAAGTGCAGGCTCTAGTGGCCCCTACCAGCTTTGCTACGCCACGCCGGATGACGTCCGGTTTAGATAATGGACGGGTAGCTATGATATTAGCTGTTTTAGAAAAGCGTATGGGGTTACAATTACAGTACCAAGATACCTATGTAAATGCGGTTGGTGGCGTTAGAATACAAGAACCGGCAGCCGATTTAGGCATAGCTTTAGCAATAGTTTCGAGTTTCCGTGATAGGCCACCGGCCCCTCGGGACCTGATTGTGGGGGAGGTGGGGTTGGCCGGTGAGGTGCGGGGCGTAAGCCGCCTAGAAAGCCGTATCAACGAAGCGGTAAAGTTGGGCTTCTCAAGGGTAATTTTGCCGGCAAGTAACTTGCGCTCCGGTTTCAAACACGACGCGATTGAGCTCATTGGTGTGGCCTCGGTGGCCGAGGCACTGCAGTATGCATTAGGGTACTAAATGTGATAGGGAGGTTGGGCAAATGGCTATGGAACGCGAGGACAAGCTGCTGAGCGCTCTGCGCACTATGGCTCCCGGCACTTTACTGAGGGAAGGGCTGGACAATGTGCTGAGGGCAAAAACAGGAGCGATTATTGTTTTGTCTGATTCTCCCCAGGTGCTAGAACTGGTCGACGGAGGCTTTCAACTGCAATGTGATTTTACGCCGGCGGCTTTGTACGAGTTGGCTAAAATGGATGGAGCCATCATTCTCAGCGCCGATGCCAGGAAGATTCTCTATGCTAACACCCAGCTGGTGCCCGACCCCAGTGTGCCTTCAACGGAGACCGGTATTCGCCATCGCACCGCCGAACGGGTGGCCCGCATGACCGATGAGATAGTGATAGCCATTTCGCAAAGGCGTAATATCATCAGCCTGTACCGGGGTTCACAGAAGTACATATTGCGGGATATCAGTGTAATATTGTCAAAGGCTAATCAGGCTATTCAAACCTTAGAAAAGTACAAAGCGGTTCTGGATCAGGCTCTTATTAACCTAGGCGCATTGGAGTTTGAAGACCTGGTTACCGTTTATGACGTGTGTAATGTGATGCAGCGGTTCGAAATGGTGGCCCGCATTGTGGCGGAGATAAAACGCTATATAGTTGAGTTGGGTTCGGAAGGTAGACTGGTGAATATGCAGTTGGTGGAGCTGGTGGGGAATACGGAAAGCGAATCGTTGGCCGTAATTCGAGACTATATGGCGCCGGGTGAAACCAGGTCACCGGAAGAGATTAGGGATCAGATGGCCCAGTTTACTTCTGAGGAACTACTGGAACCCATCAACTTTTGTCGCCTCATGGGTTATGGCGCCAACTTAAATGCTTTAGAACGTTTGGTGTCACCTTGCGGATATCGCATACTGCAGAAGATACCGCGCCTACCCCACTCGGTGGTGGAGAACCTAGTGTCTTATTTTGGCAACCTGCAGGGTGTGCTGGAGGCCTCTATCGAAGCCCTAGATGACGTGGAAGGTATTGGAGAGGTGCGGGCCCGTGCTATCTCAGAGGGTCTTCGGCGCCTAAAGGGACAAGCATTAATAGATAGACACCTGTAAGTTCAATAGGTAGTAGTAGTAAAGACAGCCTCGGCAGACTTGTTAACCCACAGTAAGCTTGCCAGAGGCTGTTTTTGTCGTTGGTTTACATGGAAAAGTATTACCTATAAAGACTTCTTGTCGGTAGCAGGAAAGCGTATAGTTCCCTCGAATACAATAGGCTAACGAGTTGCGTCCTAGCTTGCAAAAAGCGGCCGCTTGTAAGCGCAGGAGGGCAACTTAATATTTTTAGAAAAGAGGAGAATGACAACATGAAGAGAAGCACAGGTTTTCTAGTTTTGACAGCATTGCTTCTTGTCGCCCTCACCATAACCGGCTGTACCGGTGGCGGTGGTGGGTCAAAGCGCACCGATAAGGTTGTTCGTATTGCCCAGTGGAACCCCCCAACAGGTTTGTTCCATCCTGAGCTGTTAACTAGCGACTACGATGGCAGTGTGGCTGACCTAATTTATGAAACGTTGGTCACCTTCACGCCCAATTTTGAATATGAGCCGGCTTTGGCCGCTAGCTGGGAAATTTCCGACGATAATCGTAGCGTAACCTTCCATCTGCAGCCCGACGCTAAATGGCATGACGGACAGCCGGTTACTGCCGAAGACGTAAAGTTTTCTTTGCTGTTTGTTGGCCATAAAGACTATACCGGCCCCCGCTATTCCAATGTGGAGCAGATTGTGGGCATGGAAGCTTGGCACAAGGGAGAGGCCGATGATGTGGAAGGCATAGAAATCATCGATGAAAAGACGATAAAAATCACTACGGTCAAACCCTTTGGTCCTTTCCTTTATCAAATTGGCGGCCGCTATGTGCTTCCCAAGCATATTTGGGGCGACGTAGAAGTTGCTAAAGCTGACCAACGGCGTGACCTGTTAGAGAATCCGATTGGCAGTGGCCCCTTCGTATTTAAGGAGTTCGTTAAGGACCAGTATGTGGCTGTTGAAGCTAACGAAGATTATTGGGGCGGTCGTCCGAAAGTAGACGGCATTGTTATCCAGGCAGTGTCTCAAGACACGGCCCAGGCCCAGTTGATTAAAGGCGAAATCGATATTATGTCGGTCAGTGATTTCAACCCGGCCGCAGTTCAAGCTCTAGAGGACGCGGGCGTTCAGCTAAAGACTGCTGGTTTGGTGGCCGTACAGTACATGGGCGTCAACCACCGGATTGCGGATTTCCAAGACAAGCGGGTACGCCAGGCTCTAGCCCATGCCATTAACCGCCAAAGCATCGTGGACGACTTGCTATATGGGCAAGGCAACGTAGCCGATAACCCCTTCCCCAAGACCATCTGGGCATATCCGGGTGATGACGTAGTTAAGCACTATAACTATGATCCGCAGCGTGCTATTGAACTCTTCGAGGAAGCCGGTTACACCTATGAGAACGGCGTTATGAGCAAGGACGGTAAGCCAGTGAAGTGGACCTTGAAGTATCCTAGTGGCAATAAGGTGCGCGAGAAGGCTGCCGAACTGATTCACCAGAACTTGCAGGAGATCGGTATCGAGGTTGAGCTGCTACTCATGGAATTCCAGGCCCTTTCCGAGGCTTGTTCCAACGGCGATTTTGATATGTTCCTGATGGGTATGGGCACCAGCTTCGATGCGGACCAGCTCTATATCTGGGGTCCCGGCTCCACCTTCAACTATTCGGGCTGGACTTCCGAAAAGGGGCTAGAGCTATTAAGACAGGGTGTTGGCGTCGTTGATATTGAGGAGCGCAAACCTATTTATAAGGAATGGGCTATCTATATGAACGAGGAAATGCCTTGGATCTGGCTCTATAACTGGAATGGTGGCCTTGCTGTGACCGGTGATCTACAAAACGTACAATACTATGCCGGTGGCAGTTACTATGACATCGTTAACTGGGAATTCAAGTAGACTCGAAACTACGAGCAGAAAACCCTCCCACGAGGGTTTTCTGCTTATATACTGGGCCATGCCACTAATAATGGCCCAATCCTGTAACAGGAGGTGGAAATGAATGTTCAATTATCTCGTCAGGCGTCTGTTGCTAATGATCCCGGTAATCATCGGTATCTCCATGATAGTCTTCCTGCTCATTAACATCGCGCCGGGCGATCCCTACAGGGCCATGTTAGAATCCAACCCTAATATTACAGCTGAAGACTATGAGAATATGTTGCGGGCTATCGGTTACTATGATCCGTTACCAGTGAAATACGTGAAGTGGGCATCGGAGGTTTTATCGGGTAATCTGGGCTATTCCATCGATAGTAAGGAGCCGATTGCCAGCCTGTTGCCAAGGCGCTTAGCCAACACTCTAACCCTGTCGCTGCCGGCGCTCATTCTCAGCACCATAATTGCAGTGCCCTTGGGTGTGCTATCGGCCACACGGCAATATTCGCGGCTGGACCATATTCTGTCGATCCTCGCTTTCTTAGGTATTTCTATACCGGCCTTCTTCCTGGCCCTTTTGTTTATTAAGTTTATAGCCTTTGACTTAGGCTGGTTCCCCATTCAGGGCATGGCCAGCATCATGAAAGGTTACACCGGCTTCCGCCTGATCTTGGACCGTCTTTACCATATGGTGCTGCCCGTGACCGTGCTCACCTTAGTACAGGTGGCTTCACGCATGCGCTATACGCGCTCGGCCATGTTGGAGGTCATTCGTCAGGACTATATTCGTACGGCGCGGGCTAAAGGGTTGCCGGAAAAGAAGGTAATTTACAAGCACGCCTTACGTAATGCTCTGATCCCGGTGATTACGGTGTTAAGTATGTCGCTGGGCTCCATTCTTTCCGGTGCTGTGCTTACGGAAACGGTGTTCATGTGGCCCGGTATGGGGACCATGGTTTATCGGGCTATTAGTAACCGCGACTACCCGGTGGTTATGGCGGGCACTATGGTGCTAGCCATAGTAATGCTGTTTGCCAATTTGCTGGCTGACGTGATGTACGCGGTGGTAGATCCCCGTATTAAATATGATTAGTTAGGAGGTAGCTCCTTTGTCTAGTAATTCGTTATCTATGAGCAAAGAACGCGGGCTATCTCCCGCGAGGGTTGCTTGGAAGCGTTTTAAAAAGAATAAAATGGCGCTCTGCGCGCTTGGTATGATTCTCTTCTTAATTTTGATGGCTGTTGCTGCTCCTTTGATTGCGCCTTACCCGCGGGATAAGGGCGATTTGAGTAAACGTTTTGGTAAGCCGTCGGGTGAACACTGGCTAGGGACCGACGATATGGGCCGCGATGTGCTGACCCGTTTAATCTATGGTGCTCAAGCGTCTCTAGCTGTTGGCCTAGTTTCCACCGGCATTTCCATTGTCATTGGTGTAACTCTAGGAGCTATCTCCGGCTACTTCGGTGGCTTTGTTGACAACCTGATCATGCGTCTAGTGGATATCTTTATGTGCTTCCCCTTCTTCCTCATGGCTATCGTAATGGCTGCTGTGCTCGGCCCAGGAATCCGCACTGTTATGCTGGTCTCTGGTGTTCTAAGCTGGCCCGGGTTAGCCCGTATAGTGCGGGCTGAAGTGCTAGCCATTAAGCAACGGGAGTTTGTGGAGGCGGCCCGAGCTCTAGGCCTTTCGGCACCCAGCATCATCTGGCACCATGTACTGCCCAACGTGTTTGCGGTGCTGGTGGTCTATGCCACTTTGGGTATTGCCGGCGGCATTTTAGGTGAGGCAGGCCTAAGCTATCTGGGCTTAGGGGTAAAGGCCCCTCAGCCTAGCTGGGGTAATATGCTGCATATGGCGCAGAACTTTACGGCCCTGACCAACTATCCTTGGCTCTGGATTCCTCCTGGAGTCATGATCCTCTTAACCGTACTATCTATCAACGTCTTGGGAGACGGCTTGCGTGATGCCCTCGATCCCAAACTACGACAGTAAGGGGTGATATCGGTGGCATTATTAGATGTGAAAAACCTACATGTGGGCTTCCTGAACGAGGGACGGGTGGTGCCAGCGGTACGAGGCGTCAGTTTTCAAATTGAACCAGGCCAGGTGCTGGGGCTAGTGGGCGAATCGGGTTGCGGCAAAAGTGTTACCAGCCTGGCGATTATGCGCCTTTTACCTCAGCCCCATGGTCAGATTAGCGATGGTCAGATAACCTTTAACGGTATCGACACCCTGTCTTTAAGTGAAGAAGAAATGCGGCATATAAGGGGCAACGCTATTTCCATGATCTTCCAGGAGCCGATGACTGCCCTGAACCCCGTATTGACCATTGGCGAGCAAATGGGCGAAGTATTAGAAGTGCATAAAGATATGCCTCTCAAGAGTTCGGGCAATCGTAAGCGTTGCATCGAGCTGTTAGAAATGGTGGGCATTCCGCGGGCAGAAACCATAGTGCGCGAGTACCCCCATCAGCTATCGGGGGGGATGCGCCAGCGGGTAATGATCGCTATGGCTTTGGCTTGCGACCCTCGCCTGCTGATTGCTGATGAGCCAACTACGGCTCTGGATGTTACCATACAGGCTCAGGTTCTTGACCTGATGCGCCGCCTAAAAGATGAGTTGGATACGGCCGTATTATTCATTACTCATGACCTAGGAGTTATTGCCGAAATGGCCGACGAAGTGGCGGTTATGTATGCGGGCAAAATTGTGGAACAAGCTCCGGTACGCACCCTGTTTACAGAACCGCAGCACCCTTATACAATAGGGCTCATGCGTTCGCGGCCTGCCCAAATGCAGAAGGGCGAGCCTCTGTATTGTATTCCGGGTATGGTTCCCAGTGGCGATGCCATGCCTCCCGGTTGCGCCTTTGCTCCCCGTTGTGAGCATGCGCGGCCTGAATGTAGCCAAGCTGCTGAGATTCCGATGGTGGGCGTCGGCCCTAAGCATGTGGTGCGTTGTCTATTAGCGAAAGGGGGCGAGCAGGCATGACTACCCCTCTAATTACGGTAGAAAACCTAAGGACTTGGTTCCCTATCACCGGTGGTGTCTTCTCCCGCCGCATTGGCGATGTTAAGGCGGTAGACGGGGTTAGTTTTCAAGTTAACCGGGGCGAAATTTTTGGCTTGGTGGGTGAATCGGGTTGTGGCAAATCCACCATCGGGCGCTCTATACTGCGTCTGATCAAGCCTACCGGTGGACGAGTGACTTACGAAGACACGGTTTTGTTCGATGTGGAGGCGGGGCGGCAGTTGCCGACTAAGCAGATGCGCTTGTTGCGGCGCAACATGCAGATCATTTTCCAGGATCCTTTTGCCTCTCTCGACCCGCGTATGAATGTGGGAACAATAGTGGCCGAAGGGCTGATTGCCCACCGTATTGCCAGAGGGCAGGCGGCATTGGAGCAGGCCCAAGAGCTGCTCTATATGTGTGGTCTGCCGGCAAATGCCATTAACAAATACCCCCACGAATTTAGTGGGGGGCAACGGCAACGCATTTCCATTGCGCGGGCCTTGGCATTCCACCCCGATTTCATCGTGGCTGACGAGCCCATCGCAGCGTTAGACGTATCTATCCAGGCGCAGATTCTCACGCTTATGCAGGAGCTAAAAGAAAAGTTGCAGCTTACGTATTTGTTTATTTCTCATGATCTAGGGGTAGTGCGCTATTTCTGCGATCGCATTGCGGTTATGTATTTGGGCAATTTTGTGGAGACAGGCACTAGTGAGCAGATATTCTCTAATCCGCTACATCCCTATACACGGGCTTTGCTATCGGCGGTGCCCAGCATCGAGCCGGACGCACGGCGGCAGCGCATAATTCTACAAGGCTCGGTTCCGAGTCCGGCTAACCCGCCAGCGGGCTGCAAATTCCATACCCGTTGCCCAGTTGCCCGGCCCGAGTGTGCCGCAAACCGGCCAGAGCTGCGGGAATTGGAGCCGGGGCATGCGGTGGCCTGCCCCTATGTGGAGTAGAGCCATGGTGAGGCAGAATACCCAAGTGCCTAAGCAGGAGGATAGGGAGCAACTCGATGACCAACGGCGCATCACCTGGCGCGAGTTCCTTCTAATATGTGGAGCTATGTATCGTCAAGTATTGCCGGGCACACTGGTGTTAGCAGGTGCCATGCTGTTGCTGATTATCTTGTTGCAGTGTACGGCTGGATAGAAACGGAGGATTCGTTTCATCAAGGGCTCGAAGGCACAAAGAGAAGCGCATCCCGCCAACAGGCGGCGATGCGCTTTTCATATCCACTATGAAAGATTAAAGATACCAAGGGTATTGAGCCGATTTGCCTCTTGCGCAAGTACTTCATCCAGATCTAGGCCCAGCAAACTACACAAGGCCGCCAGATAAAATAGACTAGCGCCTAATTCATTGTATAATACTTCTCGGCACGATTCACAAAGCTCCCCGCGCAGGTGATTGTCAACGTGTTGCCGGAATTCGGCTAGTGACATCGTGGCACTAGTCGGCTGGCGGCAGGCATTGATGGTCAGGCAGCCGCAAGCGGTTACTGCCTTGGCCACAGCCCGATTTACCCGGGCGCTGGACTCCTGGAATTTGGAGAGCACATCGAGAATGCTGCGATGACGAATGAGATAGTTGTCTACAGCTTCTTGGAATGCCTTACAATTGCCGTCTTTCAAAGGGCCACCACCTTCTTACCAGGGATCAAATTGTTAGCTTAATTATACTGATAGGCTTTCGGGCTTGTCAAACTAAGGCCGGAAGCAAAAAGGCACCAAGATAATTGACAAGTATTCCGCATCTGTGGTAGAATGACTGTTTTCTTGACACGGTTGTCTACAAATGTTACCCTTATATGTAAGGAGGTGTGGCCAGCGGTGTTTAAGTTAGGAGATAGAGTTGTCTATCCCATGCATGGTGCCGGCATAATTGAAGCCATAGAAGAGAAGGAAGTTTTAGGCGAAAAACAGAAATATTACATCATGAGGCTACCGCTAGGCGACATGCGGGTAATGATCCCTCTCCGTAATGCTAATGCCATCGGCATTCGTGAGGTGGTTTCAGAGGATTGCCTCGAAGAAGCCCTAGCTATATTGCAGGAAGATGAAACGGAGATGCCATCTAACTGGAATCAGCGCTATCGAGCCAATCTAGAAAAGATCCGCTCAGGTGATATTAAGACGGTGGCGGAAGTAATGCGTAACTTGGTCAAACGCGACCAAGAAAAAGGTTTATCAACAGGCGAACGTAAGATGTTAGACACAGCTCGGCAAATTTTTATCAGCGAGCTGATTTTAGTTAGAGATATGGAAGAAGAATCAGCGATGCGTCTGATTGACGGTTTGTTGAGTAGTTAATGGGGGGCGTCTTGGACGCCCTATTTTTCCCTTTATATCTTTTGAAAGGAGGTGAAAGAGATGTTGGTGAAGATTACCCGCTTACTCATCGCGGTCTTGGGTGGTCTAATCGGCCTGGAAGTGGGTGGTAAGGCACTGTATCCGGTGGCCATCAACTATTTGGGCCTGGGCTGGACCCAGGAGGCGCAGCTCTTGCTTTTTAGAATTCTAGGAGCGATTGTTTTTGGACTTATATTTTACCTTTTTTCTCCTGGAGTTATAAAAAGGCTGGGCAAAGTTTCGGCTTTGGTCGAGGGTCAAATGCAGCGTATTCCTACCCACGACATTGTGATTAGCACAGTGGGGCTAATGGTTGGCTTGATTATCGCCAATTTAGTGGGTTTCGCTTTGGTGGGAATCCCTTTTGTGGGCCCCTATTTGCCTATTGTCTCCAATATTGTGCTAGGCTATTTGGGCCTGATGTTGGCCCATAAGAAGAGGGAAGAACTGGGGAGTCTCTTGTCCTTCCCCGGGCGCTCTAATCGGGGTGCCAAGAGGGAACAGCAGTATAAGATTCTCGACACCAGTGTGATTATCGACGGTCGTATAGCCGACGTGGTGCGAGCCGGTTTCTTGGAGGGTACTTTGGTGGTGCCTACCTTCGTATTGGAGGAACTGAGGCATATCGCCGACTCGGCCGACAGTACGAGGCGCAACCGAGGGCGACGCGGCCTAGATATTTTGCAGGATTTGCAGAAGCAGCTGGGTGCTGGTGTGCAAATCTCTGACAAGGATTATGATGATATCTTGGAAGTAGACAGCAAGCTAATTAAGCTGGCGCAAGAAATAAACGGTAAGCTTGTTACCACCGATTATAACTTGAACAAGATCTGTGGCCTGCAAGGCGTATCGGTGTTGAATATCAATGAACTGGCTAACTCAGTTAAGCCGGTGGTGTTGCCCGGTGAGGAGATGGTGGTACGCGTAATGAAAGAAGGTAAGGAAAACAGCCAAGGCGTGGCCTATCTCGATGATGGAACTATGATCGTAGTAGATAACGGGCGCAAATATATTGGTGAGAGCTTGCCGGTGGTAGTAACCAGTGTTTTACAGACAGCAGCCGGTCGCATGATTTTCGCACGTATACGATAAATTGGCTCTGCATTGAAAGCTGCTCTAGGGTGCCTAGGGCAGCTTTTTGCGGCAAAAAACGGGTTTGCTCGATGCTCAGGTTTTGGTATGCTAAGCATAACCGTAATGGAGCGAAGGAGGAAGAGTAGATGTTGACCGCGATCGTAGTTGCTGCTGGGCAGAGTCGGCGTATGGGAGCAGCAGGCGATAAGATTTTGACTAAGCTGGCGGGTCATCCCCTGGTAGCCCATTCTCTGGCTGTGCTATCTTCTCTAGCGGAGGTAGCCGATATCGTTCTGGTGGGAAGTGAGACCCAAATCCCAACTTTGAATGTGTTGGTTGCCGAATATGGTTTTGAAAAAGTGCGAGCCGTAGTTCCGGGTGGAAAAGACCGGAGGGAATCGGTTAGGGCCGGTCTGGAGGCTATAGATTGGCCCGTGGAATATGTGGCTATCCATGATGCGGCTCGGCCCTGTCTATCAAAGGCGGAGGCGCGAGAGGTGATAGCCGATGGCGTAGCCTATGGAGCGGCTATGCTGGCTGTTCCATTAGTGGACACTATTAAGCAAGTGGAATATGGGGTGGCGGTGGGTAATCTTGATCGCTCTTCTCTGTGGGCGGCCCAAACTCCCCAGGTTTTCAGGCATGATTGGCTGGTGGAAGGTCATGCCAGGTGGCGCCAAGTACGGGAGCCCATCACCGATGATGCGGTCTTAGTGTCGGCTCTCGGTCATAAAGTGCGGGTTACCCCCGGCAGTAGCGCCAATTTAAAGGTCACCACACCGGAAGATTTGCTGTTGGCCGCCTTCTATTTAGAGCAAGGTGGGCGCCTATGCCTGTAGGTATTGGCTATGACGTGCATAGACTGACGGATGGTCGCCCCTTGATATTAGGCGGACTTAAAATTCCAGCTGATAAAGGTCTACTCGGCCATTCGGATGCGGATGTACTTACCCACGCGATTATAGACGCCTTGTTGGGAGCCGCCAGTTTAGGGGATATCGGACAACATTTTCCCGATAATGCCCCCCAATATGCGGGTTGTTATAGCCTAGATTTGCTGGCGGAAGCCTATCGCTTGGTATGGGGAAAGGGGTACCAGGTACAAAACATCGATGCGACGATGGTTGCAGAGAGGCCAAAGCTGGCTCCTTATATTGAAGAGATGCGGCAGTCGTTGGCTCGCACTCTTAACATAGATGTGCAGCAGGTGAGTATTAAAGCCACCACCAATGAGGGGCTTGGCTTTGTGGGTCGCGGTGAAGGGATCGCCGCTTTGGCTGTATGTCAATTAGAGAACAGAAAGAGATGAGGCTCTTGCCTAGATTTGAGGAGCAGGAGATCCAGCAATTACCCGCCTTGCAGCTGGCTTATATAGGAGATGCGGTATATGAACTGGCTGTGCGCCAACATTTGCTGGGTCTTGGCCCTATTCGGATTGAAGAATTGCATAAAGCTACCGTGCACTGGGTGCAAGCCCCATCGCAGGCGGCCGTTGCCCATCGGTTGTTGCCCGAGCTGACAGAAGTAGAGGCCGCCGTATTTTACCGAGGGCGGAACGTTAAACCGGCTCGGGTACCAAAGAGTGCCACGGTGAGCGAGTACTGTTATAGCACGGCACTGGAAGCATTGTTTGGCTATCTATACTTAACAGAGCAGAAGGAACGGTTACAGGAGCTTTTAACTAAGATCTTCACCACCGGACCTAAGGAGGAGGAAGAGCAGTAGCCTTGGGGGAAAGTAGGGCCCTTGGGGTCAGTTGACTGCCTCAAACTGCTTTGGCCCTAAGACGGCCTTGCTCGCTAGGGACAATTTGCTTCTATAAAATAGGAGGGGAGTATAACCATGGATGTCAGCTTAATTAGGCACACGCCAGAGCCGGAGCTAACGGTGGCAGCNNAAACTAATAAACCAATTGCGTCAGATGGGGCATCTTTCCCCCTTTGAACACGCTAGTTTCACCTTTGGTATTGCGGGCGTTAGCCGCTCTTTGTCCCATCAATTGGTGCGCCATCGCATTGCATCTTATTCCCAGCAATCGCAACGCTATGTGGCCTTTTCCGAGCTGGCCGTAGTGATTCCGCCCACTATCGCCGCTAAACCGGAGGCACAGGAGAAGTTTAGCGCCGCGATGGATGCGATAGCTGAAGCCTACCAGTCTTTGCTAGAACTGGTACCAGCGGAGGATGCCCGCTATGTATTGCCCAACGCCAGTAAGACCAACCTAGTTGTGACCATGAACGCCCGTAGTTTGATGAACTTCTTTACTTTGCGCTGTTGCACCCGGGCCCAATGGGAAATTAGAGAGCTGGCTTGGCGTATGCTGGATCTGGTGAGCGCGGTGGCGCCGTCTCTCTTTGCCGATGCGGGCCCTAACTGTTGGAAGGATATAGGTTGCCAAGAAGGAGCAATGACTTGCGGAGACCCGCCCAGTCGTATTAGGTAAATAGGAGGAGTTGCCCAGTGGAGCAGCTAGAAGGACGTAACCCGGTTCTCGAGGCCCTGCAGGCCGGACTGGACATACATAAGGTAATGGTAGCCAAGGGAGCGCAGGGTGGTGCTATGACGCGCATTGTGGAGCTTTGCAAAGCGCGGAATGTGAACCTGCAGTGGGTTGACCGCTCTTTGCTGGACCGCAAGAGCCAAACTGGTCGGCACCAGGGAGTTATCGCCGAATTGGCTGCCATTGGCTATGCCACCTTAGAAGAGGTGCTAAAGCGGGCTGCAGATGCACAGGAGGACCTGTTGGTGGTTGTACTGGATGAAATCGAAGACCCGCAAAACTTGGGGTCGATCATTCGCTCGGCTGAAGCTGCCGGTGCCCATGGGGTTATCATACCGCGCCATCGGGCTGCTGGTTTAACGGCCGCCGTGGCCCGCGCCTCCGCTGGTGCTGTAGCCCATCTGCCGGTGGTGCAGGTAACCAACCTGGTGCAATGCGTAAAAGCCTTGCAGAAGGAAGGGGCTTGGGTAGTGGGCGCCGATGCAGCCGCGGAGCAAGCCGTCTACCAGGCCAATCTTACCGGCCCCTTAGTGGTGGTCTTAGGTAGTGAAGGAAAAGGAATCAGCCGGCTACTACGGGAGAACTGTGATTTCTTGGTTAGCATACCGATGCTAGGCAAAGTTGGGTCGCTAAACGTAAGTGTTTCCGCTGGGATAATGCTCTATGAAGTAATTAGACAACGGCAAACCGATTAATGTCGCCTCCTGTCGCTTGACCGATAAAATTGACTTAAACTATAATAGTTAGTGTGTAGGTTTTGACTGGAAGCATGATGGAGGCGATAAATGTGTATAGCAATGCCCAGCATGATTACTTTCCCGATATAGAGAAAATGAATGAAGAAGATATTGTGGAAAGCGCTAAGCAGGGCAGCACTTACGCTCTAGAATATCTGATCAATAAGTATAAGCCTTTTGTACGTGCCAAAGCTAAGTCTTACTTCCTCATTGGGGCCGACCGCGATGACATAATTCAAGAAGGCATGATTGGCCTGTATAAGGCTATTCGCGATTTTAGGGTGGACAAGCTGGCATCTTTTCGGGCATTTGCTGAGCTTTGCATTACGCGCCAGATTATCACAGCCATCAAGACAGCCACACGCCAGAAACATATTCCTCTCAACTCTTATGTGTCATTAAATAAGCCGATTTATGATGATGAATCGGACCGCACCTTGTTGGATGTGCTTACTGGCAACAAGGTGACCGACCCGGAAGAGTTGATGATCAATCAGGAAGAGTTTCGTAACATAGAGCTGCACATGGGTGAGCTGCTGAGCGATCTGGAGTGGCGAGTATTAATGTCCTATTTAGAAGGTAAGTCATATCAGGAGATTGCCGGCGACTTGGATCGACATGTTAAATCGGTAGATAATGCCCTGCAGCGAGTAAAGCGTAAAGTAGAACGCTATCTAGAAGAACGGAATAATAATTAGAAGTTGCCATTAATACCCTGCCAGCTTTTCTTGACTAGAACAGCTTGGCAGGGTATAATAATTATTGCGCCATGGAGAGGTACCCAAGTGGCTAAAGGGGGCAGACTGTAAATCTGTTGGCGATGCCTTCACTGGTTCGAATCCAGTCCTCTCCACCAGGCTAAAATTAAATATAACGTGCGGGTGTAGCTCAATGGTAGAGCCCTAGCCTTCCAAGCTAGTCGCGTGGGTTCGATTCCCATCACCCGCTCCAATTTTTTGATGCGGGGTAGAGCAGTCTGGTAGCTCGTCGGGCTCATAACCCGGAGGTCGCAGGTTCAAATCCTGCCCCCGCTACCAAGTTTAAATTTCGCTCGCGAAATTTAAACAACCCGGACAAATTTATTGCGTTAGCAACAAATTGTGGCCGGAGCCC
>MTKW01009154.1_pt1 | contig 25356 bp, 19 predicted proteins | sample 1042761 | NCBI WGS metagenome assembly MTKW01 (sample SAMN06205366, study PRJNA360243) | anaerobic digester metagenome | biome: Wastewater treatment plant; feature: Anaerobic digester sludge; material: sludge; isolation source: anaerobic digester fed with sludge from wastewater treatment plant ...
AAGCATAGCTTCGTAGTCATTGGAAGGAACCGTATACTATAAAAGTACGGGAAATTACCATATATGAAATTCTTAGTTTGCCAAGTGACATAATTAGTTTGCTCCGGGTTATTCACATCCGAACAAGAGGGCATTAATCGTCCGAAGTCGACACTATATGGCTGTTCTATTTTTGCCTGTGAGCGACCTCAAGATGGAGTGTCGAGAAATCTGAGGGGCAATTGCGTAGGTCTCTGAGGAAATCTTGCGAGAGCCAAAAAAAGACAATCCTACGACTCGATCGTGATGGTCAGCCGTGTTATGTAATCTGTCTCGACTTGGACGGAAAGCGTTTTTTTGATGACTTCTCCTCGAGAGATGACATAACCTTGCTCACGGATGAAAGGATAACGCTTGTAAAGCTCATAGATGGAGGCGCCCGGCTGTAGCCCGGAGCCTGTTCTGAATTGCGTGTACGTTGCCGATACCTGACGGACTGTACCGCTAAATGTAAGTGAAGGGATGTGACATGTTCCGACTGCTTCCACGGTTAGTCCCGGCCAGACGACACGGAAAATCAAAGCGTCGCGGTCGGTATCGTCGAGGATGACGATATCGAGAGGTACGCCCAAGATAGGAATCTCACGTTGCGATTCAATACGGGGGTTGGTCTGTCCCGACCCGAAAAGCGGTCGTTCTTGATAGTACAGGATCGAATCTTCCTGCGCTAACCACTGCGGAAAGTTTTCATTGGCCGTGATCATGCCGTCCGATTCTACAAATGTGACGGTGCGATTCCGTTGCGTCTGTCCATTGGGCGGAAGACCCTGCTGTTCAACTTCGGCAAATCCGGGAACGATTTCGATGATCCGGTAAGATCCTTTCCCGGAAATTACGTAGCGCGGGTACAGCTCGATTAAGGAAATCGTGCGCCGATCGAGGGCCTCTCCATGACTCTTAGACTTAACGGACGTATTTTGACGGAGCAGCGATTTGAGAGCCGGTTCGTTGCGCATTTCGACGGCTTCAAGGTAGAGGACAATGTATTGGTATAACATCGATTGCTTCTGCAGCCACGACTTTGAGAAGTAGGGGATACCCTTTTCGTTCAGCGTAACGGGAACCGCGAACCGAAACTCGCGATGTTCCGTCGTTTCCGAATGGATCCACCAAATGGTCGCTTCCTGTGAAGAGGGGGTGAGCGTTTGATCCGTTTTTGTCACATGACCGAGTATAGTGTCCGTCTCCTCATCTGTCGCCCTTGCGTACGATTTGATATCGCCGTGGATTGAGGCGCTCAGAAAGTCGGTGTACATAATAAAATCCGAGAGCGTGATCTCGGAGCGCTGTGCGGCAGGAATCGATGACCACAGCGTCGAGCGATCTTCGAGATTCGAAATGGCCAAGGTCAACATCCGGACCCATTCATCTTCCCTGAAATAACGATCGTTTTCCGCTTTGATGACCACATTGACGGCGGCGTTCGTTTCACTTGGAGGTGATTCGGTTTCCATGACGGCACATGAGACGAGTTGTAACGAGAGTACAAGGGCGACCGACAGAGCGCCGATCCGGGAAAGGCGATTCGAACCGATAAGCTGTTTCAGATACTCTTTCAAAGAAAAGCCGCCTGTCATTTATCTCTCTAACGTTGATTCAATTGTGCATGAATTTTACGGCACGTTCAAGCGCATCACAGTTTGTGTCGGCGCTGTCGAACCGCTTCAAAAGCGATAATTCCGCTTGCAACGGCGGCGTTGAGCGAATTCACTTTTCCGTAAAGCGGGATCGTGAGCAGAAAATCGCAATGTTCGAGCAGTTTCTCCGAGATCCCTTCGCCCTCACTTCCGATCACGAGCGCGATCTTTCCGGAGTAATCGGCTTTGTCATAAGCTGTGTCACCGTCGGCCGACGTCCCATAAATCCAAAAGCCTTGCTTCTTCAAGTCAAGGATCGTTTTAGCGAGATTGACGACACGACAGAGGGGGATGTGCTCGACGGCGCCGGCGGAAGCTTTCGCGACGGCGGCATTGAGAGCGACGGAACGACGTTGCGGAATGACGACGGCATCGACACCCGCTCCGTCGGCAATGCGCAAAATAGAGCCTAAATTGTGAGCGTCCTGAATATGATCGAGCATAATCAGGAACGGATCGGTGCCGCACCGTTCACATTGGACGAGTATTTCCGTTAAATCGGCATATTCATACGGTGCGGCTTCGGCGATGATACCCTGATGCGCTCCCGAGGTCGCCATGGCGTCGAGCGTCTTACGACCGACGTACGTGATAACGGCGCCGCTCTCTTTGCAGTCGGCGACAAGGCGTGCGAGAGAAGTATCGGAACGCGCGTCACGCGCGCTTTGAAGCGTGTAGACTTTGTTGATCGATCGACCGGCTTCCAGTGCCTCCGCAATCGGATTCCTGCCTTCAAGCCTGTTAAGTTCGCGTTCGTCCTGTGTCATGTCCTAATCTCCGCGATCGTCGTCGTTTTCACGATGGAGATCGATCGTTTCCGCAATGCTCGACAGTCGGAGAACATGGTTGACAAGTTCGTCGACGCGTTCGCGTTGTCCGTTGAGCCAAAGCCAACCGATCAGCGCTTCGAAAGCCGTCGCGCGTCGGTAGTCGTTGAGGTCGACATCTCGAGGCGTGCTGTGACAGTGATAATTTTTCGCTCTCCTGAGAAGATTGGCTTCCTGTTCTGAGAGAGCAAAGTCACTCTGTCCGTTATCTAACGTCTCCAAGAGAGCCGCCTGTCCTTTAGCGCTGACGAAAGAAGTCGCCAAGTGGTGGAGTTTGCCTGATGGGGACGGGAATCGTTTCGCGAGTCGCGACCGAATGAGCAGTTCAAAGACGGCATCTCCGACCCAAGCGAGGGCTGAGACGGAATACGAGAGCAGCTCTTTATCTGAAAGACTTTCCATGGATCGATGCAATAACGATCGCGATCATACGGGCACAACACGCGCGCCTTGAGGCGTGTCTTCGACCTTAAATCCCCTCGCCTGAATCTCGTCGCGGATTTTATCCGCCGTGGCAAAATCGCGTTCCCTCTTCGCTTTTGCGCGTTCTTCGACCATCGCGAGGATGTCGTCGGGTATCGCGTCTTTTTTCTCCGCAGTCGGGTCGAGTCCGAGAACATCGAGAAGCTCAATCAGCGTGTCCCGTGCCGACAACAGTGTCTCGGACGACACGGCGCCTGACGCGGCGGCCGTATTCGCGGCGCGGACGAGTTCAAAGATCGCGGCAATTGCGTCCGCCGTGTTCAGGTCGTCATCCATCGCCTTCTGCCAGTTAAAACGGCAGGTGGCGATCTCGTCCTCCAGTTCCTTATCTATCACGGGATCGACCTCATGCTTTTCCGGCGCATTGGCGACGAAAGCAAGGAGATCGACGCATGAGACGATGCGTTGCCAGCTCGTGACGGCCGCATCGAGCAGATCGTCGGAGAAGTTGATCGGCATACGGTAATGCGCCTGCAGGATAAAGAAACGCAGGATGTGGTAAGGGTAATACTCAACGAGGTCGCGAACGGTAAAAAAGTTACCCAGTGATTTTGACATCTTCTCGTAGTTCACGTTGACAAAACCGTTGTGAACCCAATAGCGGACGAACGTTTTCCCCGTCGCGGCTTCGCTCTGCGCGATTTCGTTTTCATGGTGCGGAAATTGCAGATCGATGCCTCCCGCATGGATGTCAACCGTCTCCCCGAGGTTGGCAAGGCTCATGGCGGAACATTCGATGTGCCAGCCGGGGCGTCCATCTCCCCAAGGGCTCGCCCAGAAAGGCTCCCCCTCTTTTTTGAACTTCCAGAGGGCAAAATCGAGAGGATTGCGCTTTCCTTCGAGTTCCGATACGCGCTCGCTTGCACCGGCGATCAGGTCGTCCAGTCTGTGCCCTGAGAGCTTGCCGTAATTCGGGTATTGATCGATGGAGAAATAAACGCCGTCATCGGTCGTATACGCATAGCCCTTATCGAACAGCATTGAGATCAGGTGAATGATGTCATCGATCGACTCGGTCGCTCGAGGATGCTTTGTCGCGCGCATGATGTTCAGCCCGTCGGCATCCTTGAAGTACTCGTCAATCATCTCTTCCGCAAGTTCTTTCGGCGTGACACCTTCCGCCTGCGCGCGGATGATCACTTTATCATCGATATCCGTGAAATTCTGGATGTAGGAAACCTTATTGCCGCACCAGATCAAGTATCTCCTAAGCGTGTCAAACGTGACAAACGGTCGCGCGTTGCCGATGTGAAAAAGATCATAGACAGTCGGTCCGCAGACGTAGATTTTGTAATGATTATCTTCAAGCGGTGTCAACTCTTCTTTTCGTCTCGTCATAGAGTTGTAGATTCGCATAGTATCCTCCGATGCGTGTTCATAACCACAAATTCTGAGCAAAGGAAACCCGAAATGGCGGACTCCCTTTTTGATACCCAGCCTCACGCCAGGTGGGTGCCCTGCGGTGGTCTTGGAACTTCCTCCTGAAGGCCTGTTCGTATTCCACTTCGACCCGGACTCCCCTTCAAAAAATGGTGGTCCAAAAACGAGAGCGCCGCGCATTTCAGGTGACTTCATGATAGCACGATTTGCGAGAGCCTTCAAATCAGGCAGTTTCGTAACCGTCTAAGTGTTTTCTTGAATGTTTTTGATAAGTAAGGCTGGAAAATTTTCTGTAAAATGCTGGTAAAAACTATATAATGAGGTATAGTTACTCCATGAAAGAGAAATTGCCTGTTTTCGAATTTGTTAATCGTGCTATGCCAGTCACGTTTGCCGCCGTTATATGCGGTCTTCTCGGCATGTGGCTCGCTCTGTGCGGTCGAGTCGATGCCGGGATGATCTGCCTTATGATGGCAGGCATTTTTGACATGTTCGACGGACCGATTGCGCGTGGCAAGAAGGGGCGTGTCGATGACGAGAAGCGATTCGGCATTGAGCTCGATTCCTTGGCCGACGTCATCAATTTCGGGTTTGTCCCGCCCGTGATGCTTTTTTCATGCGGGCTCAACGCATGGTATTACATTCCCCTCTTCATGTTCTATCTTTTAGCGGGAATTGTTCGGTTAGCGTACTTCAACGTCATGGCGCTTCGTTCGGTGGATGACGCCGAGTCGCTCGATCATTATATCGGTATACCGATTACGAGCGCAGCAGGCGTTTTCCCTCTCTTTTGGATGATTGCTCGATCATTGCCCGATGTGTTCGCAAAAGCTCTGTTGGCAACCTCGATGTTTATCATGGCGATTCTTTTCATCAGCCCCATCCGTATCCCCAAAGTCAGGAAGCGATACTACCCTATCATATTGCTCTACATTGTGGCACTGGTGATTGCTTATGTCCTTATCCTGCGGCGACCGTAAGGGTACAACGCAGGAGCGTCTGCTCCGCCAACTTTACGGGACGGCTTTTGGTCGTGCAATCCTCAATGCGTTTCTCTCGCGCAAATGGGTCTCGGTACTCGCCTCTCTTCCGGTGCGCTCGCGATGGTCGAAAAGTCGGATTCAGCCGTTCATACGCGCGAAGCAGATTGATATGTCATCCTACGAGGAGGGACCATTTCGATCATTCAACGATTTTTTTATTCGCAAAATAAAACAAGGCGCCCGTCCTTTTTCAAATGCCCCTGAGGATGTTGTAAGCCCCTGTGACGGACTTTTATCGGCCGTTGAGATTTCGCCGGAAATGACACTGACCCTGAAAGGACAGCCCTATACACTTGCCTCTCTGCTGCGAGATGAGGATGTGGCGTCGTCATACGCCGGCGGTCTCGCGCTCATCTTTCGCTTGGAGGTGCATCACTATCACCGGTACATGTTTGCCGATAGCGGACATGCTTCTCCACCCCGACGCATTAAAGGTCGTTACCACACCGTCCATCCCATCGGCTTGCGCTCCACTTCCGTCCTGCAGGAAAATGCACGCGAGTGGCAAGTGCTCCATTTCGATCATCTGGGTGATGTCGTCCAGATAGAGGTCGGCGCCATGCTGGTCGGTAGCATCGTCAACCACAGAGTGAACGTATTTTGTCGAGGCGATGAAAAAGGATATTTCTGTTTTGGCGGATCGACGATCGTGTGGCTCATCAAACGTGAGACAATCAGTCTTCTTGACGCGCGGGCAAGCGCCTTTGAACAGGAGATACCCGTTTTACAAGGCGAAACGATCGCTAAATTGAAGTCTGCCTAACTCGTTATTTGGTCGATTCAGGCTCTGTACAGGAGATGCGATCGAGAATATGATCGAGTTCCAGCGCTTCGACCCAGTTCGTCCGGACAAACTTGCGTCCCTTTTCCGTCTCTTCCTTCTTATACGGTATCCTGAGATCAGAGGAAACTTCGGCCTCCACGTAGAGTCGCCCTTTCAAGCAGAGCGGACGACCTCCCGAAGGCGATAACGGTCGGATTACGCGTTCGTCTCCCTTTTCGAGCACCTCGTATTCACAGCCGTATTCGCACGCTTTACAATGAATCGTCTGACGATCGGCATCCCACGGGCGAATCTTTTTCTCTCGCACACGGCGGTCGATCAGCGCGCCGACGGGGCAGACGGCGACACAGCGGCTGCAGGAGACGCAAGTCGACGCCTCGAGCGTTTCGTCGCGGTCGGCGGCTACTTTTGTTTCGAAACCGCGTCCGGCGAACGACAGAACGGAGCGTTCATTCACGGCGGCACATGTACTGATGCATTTGCCGCAGAGAATGCACTTGCTCTCATCGCGGAGAATGTACGGGCTCGAGGTATCGGTAAAGCGCGCCCTTTCTCCTCCTCGCCTTGCGCCGTCATGCGTTCTGAACGAGACGCCGTATTCATAGGCGTATTTTTGCAAAAGACACTCGCCGGCTTTCTGGCAGGTGAGGCAGTCGTTCGGGTGATTGTCAAGCAGCAATTGTAAAATCTCACGGCGCGTCGCGCGGATTTCGGGCGTGTTCGTTTCGACGACCATGCCGTCTCTCACGGGCGTCCCGCACGCGACACGCGGCCATCGACGGCCGTCGACTTCGACGAGGCACAGTCGACAGGAACTTTCAGGTTTCAAATGGGGGTCATGACAAAGAGCGGGGATCTCAATGCCGTGGGCAAGTGCCGCATCGAGAATCGACATGCCTTCTTCCGCTGTGATTTTTTGACCGTTAATCGTTAAATTAATCATGCAATATTTTCCATTCCGAGTGTTTCGTGTATCACTTCTTCACAATCGCGTTGACGGGGCACTTCTGGAAGCAGAGACCGCACTTGATACATTGATCTGTATCGATAACGTGCTGTTCTTTCCTCTCGCCTTTGATACAGGAGACGGGGCAATTGCGCGCGCACAGTCCGCAACCGATGCAAGCGTCCGTAATGAAATAGTTCGTAAGCGCTTTACAGACACCGGCGGGGCATCGCTTCTCCTTGATATGTGCCTCATATTCGTCGCGGAATGTCTTAAGCGTCGAGAGGATCGGGTTCGCCGATGTCTGTCCGAGTGCGCACAGCGATGCGAGTTCCGTCGTCTTAGCCAGTCGTTCGAGGCGCGGGATACTCGTCTCGTCACCTCTGCCTTCCGTGATGTCGATCAGGATCTCGAGCATGCGCTTCGTTCCCTCGCGACACGGCGTACATTTGCCGCACGATTCGTCCGCGATGAAATCCATGTAGAAGCGCGCGACGTCGACGGCGCAGTTGTCCTCGTCCATGATGATCATGCCGCCCGAACCCATCATCGAGCCGATTTCCGTCAAGCTGTCAAAATCGATCGGAGTATCGAGATGTTCGGGGCCGATGCAGCCGCCGGAGGGCCCGCCCGTCTGCACGGCCTTGAAGGCCTTGCCGTTCGGGATGCCTCCGCCGATCTCCTCGACGACTTGACGAAGCGTCGTTCCCATCGGGATCTCGACGAGTCCGACGTTCTTAATTTTTCCGCTGAGCGCGAACACTTTTGTACCCGGTGAATTTTCCGTGCCGATTTTCTTGAACGCTTCCGGACCGTTCATCAAGATGTAGGGGATGTTGGCGAACGTCTCGACGTTGTTGATCATCGTAGGCTTGCCCCATAAGCCTTTGTCGGCGGAATAAGGCGGCCTGCTCCTCGGCATTCCGCGGCGTCCTTCGATCGACGCCGTCAAAGCCGTCGTCTCACCGCAGACGAACGCTCCGGCGCCGAGGCGGATCTCCAGATCGAATGAGAAGTCGGTCCCGAAGATGTTCTCTCCCAATAAGCCGATGTCATTTGCCTGCCCGATCGCTTTTTCAAGCCGTTCGACGGCGATGGGGTATTCCGCACGGACATAGACATATCCTTGATCTGAACCGATCGCATAGCCCGCGATGGCCATCGCCTCAATGACGGAGTGCGGATCGCCTTCGAGAATGCTGCGGTCCATAAAGGCGCCGGGGTCGCCTTCATCGGCGTTGCAAATGATGAACTTCTCATCACCGGGGGAGGCCTGTGTCGCACGCCACTTGCGTCCGGCGAGGAATCCTCCGCCGCCGCGTCCGCGAAGTCCCGACTCCGTAATGACGTCGATAACTTCATCCGGCGTCATCTCGACGAGCGCTTTGTAAAGGGCCTCGTATCCGCCGAAAGCGATATACTCGCGGATATTTTCCGGGTCGATGTGCCCTGAGCTTCGTAGCGCGATGCGCTCCTGGTGCGCCATAAAGGGAATATCAAAATACGAGAGATAGCCATCCTCCGTAATCGATTCCGGGTAGATGAGGTCTCTGACCGGTTCGCCGTTAAGGAGATGTCGCTCGTAGATGAGGTCGATGTCTTCTACATTGAGGTGGTAGTAAAATGTTTCGCCCGGGCGAACGATGACGATGGGTCCGGCTTCACAGAGTCCGAAACAACCCGTCCCGACAACCTCTATTTCATCTTCTTTCCCGTCTCGCTTGATCAGATCGAGGAGGCGCTGTTTGATCTGCGGTGATTTCGAGGACATACAGCTCGTTTCCATACAGATGGCGACAGACCACCGGTAGGGAGCGTTCGGTCTGTCTGACGGCAAACCTCTCAGATTCATGTGTTTAAGAGTCTCTTCACGAATCTCTTTCAGTTTTTCAAATGTCATACTCATCGCGTGTTCTCCCTTATTTCTCTTCGTCCGATTCCGGCGACGCGTATTCTTTTTTCAGATCGGCCAGAAGTTTTTTCATGTCTTGTACCGTCATCCGCCCGTGAACTTCACCGTTGACGGTGACGACGGGGGCGAGGCTGCAAGCGCCGAGACACCTTGTCGTCGAAAGAGAGAAGTTTCCGTCTGCGGAAGTCTCGCCGTTCTTGATCCCGAGCGTCTCTTCCGCTTCCTTCAGCAACTCTTCGGCCCCCTGAATGTAGCACGCCGTTCCCATGCAGATGGAAAGGTCGCAACGGCCTTTCGGTACGAGCGTAAACCTCGAATAGAACGTGATGACTCCGTACACGGTCGATAGCGGCACTTTTAACGTATCCGCGATAATTTGCTGGACGTCGGAGGGGACGTAACCGAACCTGTTCTGCGCCAAATGGAGCGCATGCATCAACATACCGCGCCCGTCCTTAATGCGCTCAAGGTCTCTCTCAAAAGCGGCAATTTCCCTCTGTCGTTCTTCCTGGTTGAAATGATTGACCATAACCTTGATACTCTCCCACTTTGTGTACTCGATCGATGTATTTATTGTCTCATAAACTTTCGCCGAAACAAGTCGATGAAATACGATTCGCATTCCATCATACAATACATCACGATTGCGTAAATGACAGAAAAGTTAAAAACGTACTTTCTTTTCACGTAACCGTGGGTCCTTTTTGTCGTCATATAGAATGAGTGTACCGATGAATCGTCATGAATCTTCTCGTTTGCGGTCGTCGGGACAGCTCCTTAATGACAAGCGCTCCTCGCGGGGCGCGATTACCGATACGGAGGGTCCATAGTATGACAATGAAAAAAGAATCTAAGACGTGTTCGCCGATCCGTCGGCTGCGCGTGATCGCATTTCTCATCTGCCTGTCGCTTTTGGCGACGGTTCTTATAGGCTGTGGGGCGAAAAAGACGAGGGCGGACACTCTTGCGAGTCCCGCAAAAGTTAAACCGAGCGATCTCTATAGCGATTTGTCCGATTCGTTTCGCAAAGCGATCTGGGAATTCGCGTTTAAAACGTCGGGATCGGCTCTTACCGTTAAGGGCGATGCTAACGCTCTCTACTCGCCGATCAGCCTGTACTACGCGCTCGCCATGGTAGAAGCGGGAGCGGGAGGGCAAACGAAGGCCGATCTTCGCGCGTTTTTAGCGATGATAGATGAGACGGACGCCGGAGCGGAACTTCAGAAGTTATACAGCCTGATGTTGCACGAGGGCACAAGCGAGGAGATGATCGCCAACGCCGTCTGGATGCGTTCGGAGCTCGGCGATATCGTCGGTCAAGATTGGCTCGACCAGCTGGCGAACCGTTTTTATGCTTCCGCTTTTAAAGTCGATTTCAATGACAAAGCCACAGCTGAAAAGATGAGCAAATGGGTGGAAGAACAGACGCGCGGCAAGATCAAACCGGAGATTGATCCGACGGATGCCGACATGATTCTGATGAATACGCTCTATTTCAAGGCGGAGTGGAAAGAGGCGTTCGAGGAAATGTACAATCGGCAAGATTCCTTTTTTGCGCCTTCCGGTACACTTGCCGATGTAACGTTTATGAATGCCACACACTTCAATCAGGATTTGCTTGTGGCGGACGAGTTCCGCGCGAGCGCCATCAAGCTGAAGAACGGGAAAATCGATTTCATCCTCCCGAATGAAGGTATCTCGCCGGAGACGCTCCTAGCCAATCCCGATTTTCTTAAATCAGTTTACGAGGGAAAGAGACAGACGGCGGACATTGCGTTCAGCATCCCGAAGTTCTCATATCGCACCAAGGTTGACATTTTTGAGAAAATGGAAGCGCTCGGTCTCCGCGCTATGCTTCAAGGAGGCCCTGATCTTTCGGTGATGTTGCCGGGGCAGGAGGCTGAGGTCACCAATATAACGCAGGAAGCCTTTATCGACTTGAATGAACAGGGCGTTGAAGCAGCCGCCTATACACAGGTCGACATAAAATGCACGGCCATACTTCCCCCGGACGATCTTGTCGAGATGATCTTCAATCGTCCCTTTATCTATGTCATCAGCGACGACGCGGGTGTGCCTCTGTTTGTAGGGGTCGTCAATAATCCGCTAGTGAGCTGATGAAGGAGTGTCCATCCTTATGGAACACAATCCCAAGATGGAGGTCACGATGACGATGAAAAAAGAATGTGCGATGCGCACACGGAGTCTGCAACTTCGCATAATTGCAACCCTTGTTTGCCTGTTGCTGCTGGGAACGGCGGTCATCGGCTGTGATGCGAAGATGACGCGTGCGGAAACACTCGCAAGTCCCGCGAAAGTTGATCCGAATGTCAACGGCGGTGCTATTTCTCAGTCGTTTCGCAAGGCGCTCTGGGAGTTTGCCTTTAAGACATCCTGGGCGGCTCTCTCAGGTGGGGATAACAAGAACGCTCTTTACTCACCGATCAGTCTTTACTATGCGCTCGCCATGTTGGAGGCGGGGGCCGGAGGCCAGACGAAAGACGATCTGCGCGCCTTTTTGGAATTGACGGAGGGCATGGACTCCGGCGCTGAGCTTCAAAAATTGTATCCCCTGTTGCTGGACGAGGGCACAAGCGACGAACTGATCGCCAATGCGGTCTGGATGCGTCCCGAGCTTGGCGACCAGGTCGGACAGGGATGGCTCGATCAGATGGCGAACTTTTTTTATGCGTCTGTCTTTAAAGTCGATTTCAATGACGCAGCGACGCCTGTGAAAATGAGCAAGTGGGTGGAAGAACAGACGCGCGGCAAGATCAAGCCGGTGATTGATCCGTCCGGGGCCGACATTATTCTGATGAATACGCTCTACTTCAAGACAGCATGGGAGGTTGAGTTCGAGAAGGATAGAAACCGGGAAGATAGCTTTTTTGCGCCATCCGGTAAACTGGACGATGTAACGTTTATGAACGAGACATTTTCCGACCATAATTACCTTGCTGCCGACCAGTTCCGTGCAAGCGCCATCAAATTGAAGAACGGGAAAATCGATTTTATTCTCCCGAACGAAGGCGTATCGCCTGAGACGCTTCTCGCAAAACCTGATTTCCTGAAATCTGTTTACGAAGGCGAGAGGCGGACGGCCGAAGTTGTGTTTAGCATCCCGAAGTTTTCGTACCGTACCAAGATCGATGTGTTGAAGAATATGGAGTCATTGGGACTTCGCAGGATTCTGCAAGGCCGTCCCGATTTGACGGTCATGGTGGCGCCCCACCTGCCCACCGAGGTTTCATGGATTACGCAGGAAACGTTTATTGAATTGAACGAGAAAGGCGTAGAGGCTGCTGCGTATACAGAGATCGCTGTGCCAACGAGCATGCCCCCGCCTGACAGTGTGGTGGAACTGTGGTTTAACCGCCCATTTATTTATGTCATCAGCGACGACGCGGGGGTGCCTCTATTTGTCGGAGTCGTCAATAATCCGCTGGCAAGCTGGTAATGTAGCGACGGGTGGCTAAGACGAGGAGGTGTGATTATAGCTCGTAAATTGCCGCCTCATAAGGCCTTAGCATTAGCTCTTGGCCGTCATGTGTACTGATAATCAGGCGTCCCTCCGGTTTTCCGGTCGGACGCTTGATCAGCTTATCCGATAAATTCGCCTCGATAAAATAACGCTTATCGCCGTACGCGCGATAACATGCCCAATAGTGGCGTTTTTTCTTCTTCACGAATATGACATCGCCATAGACGAGTCCTTTATGTTGGCGTCTGATCTCGATGAGTTTTCGATAAAAGTGCCAGATCGAGTTTTCGTCCGCCTGCTGCGCCTTCAGGTGATGCGATCGGTTCTCTGGTGATGACTCAATCCAAGGTGTGACGGTGCTGAATCCGGCATGCGGCTGATCGTCCCAAGGGTACGGCGTGCGCGCGTGGTCGCGGCTTCCGGCGATGACATCGCGCCATCCCTGCTCTTCTTTGCCTTCGGCGACTTTTTCTTGGAAGTAGTTGATGCTCTCGACATCGCGGATGTCGTCCATCGAACGGAAGTCTTCGTTCACGAGCCCCAACTCCTGTCCCTGGTAGAGGAACACAGTTCCGCGCATTGAAAAGAGAAGTAAAGCCAGCAGCTTCGCAAGCTGTTCACGAACATGCGGGTCGGGATTGACTTTGGAAATCATACGCGGGTTGTCGTGATTCTCGAAGAACAGACTCATCCAATGGTTGCTCCCGAGCGCCTCCTGTTCGTTGATCATATAGTGCTTGTAGTAATCGAGGTCGTATCGGTAATCGTCCCACCGCGTGTATCCCGGGTTCTCTAAATGATCGAACGAAAAGACGAGATCCATCTCGCCGCGCTCTTCGCCGGCAAGGAGTTTGCTCATTTCGCGGCCGACCCCGGGACACTCTCCTACGGTGAATGCCTGATAAGGCGTGAAAGCTCTCGACTGCATTTCCCGCAAATATTCATGGAGCTTGGCTCCGAAAACGTAGTGCTCAATGCCGTAGAAGCTGAGCATCGCGCCGATCGTCTCGTTGCCATTCGGAAGCCCTTCGGCTTTGGAAATATAATTGATCACGTCGAGGCGGAATCCCGACACGCCTTTTTTCATCCAGAAATGAAGGATCTCCATGATCTCGTCGCGGAGCGTTTCCGATTCCCAGTTGAGGTCCATTTGCTTTGCGCTGAACAGGTGTAGTCCCCACAGTTCCTCTTCAGGGAAATATCGCCATGCCGACCCTCTGAAGAACGATGTCCAATTGTTGGGCGGGGAGAGGTCGTTCCGATCTTGAGTCTGAGAAGATTCGGCGTCGCGAAGGAAGTAATAGTCGCGTTTAGGAGATTCCGGGTCGCGCAAGGCCTCCTGAAACCACGCGTGCTCGTCCGACGTGTGGTTCAGCACCATGTCCATGATCAGGCGCATATCGCGCTTTTCGAGCTCGGCGATCAGCTCGTCGAAATCGGCCATCGTACCGAAGTCCTCATGAATTTCGTAATAATCGGAGATGTCGTAACCGTTGTCGTCGTCCGGCGATCGGTAGATGGGGGAAAGCCACAGGGCGTCGACGCCGAGCGCTTTCAAATCATTAAGTTTGTTGACGATCCCTCGCAGATCGCCGATCCCGTCCGCGTTCGAGTCGCAAAAGGATCGCGGGTAGATCTGGTAAATCGTCGCTTCTTTCCACCATGCGGGAGTCGGTTCTCCCGCCTTATTGACGGGTCGATCTTTTTCGATATTGAGCAGTTGAAAGAAACTCTCCATAAAAGCGTCGTCGAGTTGCCCGCCCGAGAATTTTGCGAGTGTACGGAAGCGCAGACGGCGGAGAAGGGTGTTCTTTAACAAACGGGGATTCAGCCCCAGCATAAGCAGAAGCCGATAACACATATCGTGCCCGACGGGGTGGTCGATGATATCGCCCAATCGGCTGTTTTTATTCAGCTGTGTCATTTAGCTGCTCCTTGCCCTGTTTGCGAACGGCAAGCTCGTCCACGATGCGATTGAAGAATAATTCATCGATCTTGTAGAAACGACGGTAGATAGCGTAGCTGAGGGCGATCAGCACAAGAGGCAGGATCATCATCGACGTCTTGAACAGCATGAACCCCGACGACGTCATGTCGGCCGGACCTGTCGCTTCTTTCATGCCGGAGAGTATGACGGTCGCTCCGACGATGCCGCTTGCGACGGCGGCACTGAGCTTATTGATGAACGGCTGAAGAGAAAGCGTAACGGAATCATTGCGTCGTCCCAGTTTCCACTCGCCGTACTCGACGCAATCGGCGATGAACATCAACATGAGCACTTGTATCCAGCCTTGGCCGACAAAGATGAGAATCCCGGCGACGGCGATGATGGCGATTGTCCCCGGAGGGGCGATGAAGAAGAGTATGTAGCCGATAACGATCAGGATGGTCGACAGCGTGTAGATGTGTTGGCGCTTCATATACTTTCGCAGGAGCGGAAAGACGGCGAGCGCTGAAATCTGCGAGACGCCAAGGATGAGGGCGAAGACAGCGTAAGTTTCCTCGTTGCCGTAGTAGTATTTGAAGTAGTACTGCCCGAAAGAAGTCGTCGTGACGTAACCGATCATGAAGAGCGTCATCGCGACGGTTGTCCAGAGGAGCTGGTCGTTTTGGAAAATGACTCGGAACATCTCTTTAGGCGTTGTCTTTGCTGTCTGCGAGCGGATTCCCCGATCTTCTTTGACGCCGATCACGGTGATGGTCTGCGTGAACAGGAAAGCGCCTATGGCGATCAGCGCAAGGATGAAGTAGCCTTGTTTCATACTTCCGGTCGCTCTACCGAGGGCGTTCGTGATCGGGACGATGCCGACGACCATGGCGAACATTCCGACGTTTGCGCAGATGCGGGCGATCGATCCGGCTTTTTCTCTCTCTTTTTGATCGTCGGACAGCGAGGGGATCATCGACCAGTAGGCGATGTCGTTTGCCGTGTAGCCGATCTCCCACAAGATGTAGATGACGAGGAAGATGAGCGCGAACGAGGCGCCCCGAACGCCGTAATCGACGAAAAGGAAAATGTAGAAAATACAGCTGAAAATCATGCCGATGACGATCCACGGTTTAAACCGGCCGAAGCGGCTGCGCGTGTTATCGACGATGACCCCCATGAAGGGGTCGTTGAAGGCATCGAAGACTCGCGTCAGGATCATTGCCCCCGTAACGTACCACATCGTTGTCGCATCAAGTTCCAGGATATCGGTCAGATAGAACATGAGATACATGCTGACCATCGTGTAGTAGAAGTCTCGACCGACCGTCCCCAGACCGTAGAACCAACGGTTTTTTACATTGCGGCGTTTTTCTTCCATAGCGATCACCTCTTTTGAAAATATACTACAGGAAATCGCCCGAAAAGTCGTGCGGAGACGTATCAATTGGAGTATTATCGGAAGAAGCGTGCAGGTGTATAATGGGCGCGTGCCGAATAGGACAGTTCGCCCTGTGAACGTGGGCGACCCCGCAGATATTTTTTGGTTGACACAAGGAAGGTTTGCTGCATAAACAGTGTAAGCATAAAGAACTATTCGCCGTTTAAGGCGTTGTTGCGGAATCCGCCTCTTTTGATGACGATTCTCTACCTCGTTGTCGAGGCCTTGGGAACGGCGCTTCTCAGCTTGCCGTTCGCGACGGCGTCAGGGGAGGGCGCAAGTTTGATGGAGGCGCTCTTTGCGACGACGACGTCGCTCTGCGTCACCGGACTCGTGACGGTGACAACGGCAACTTACTGGTCGCTGTTCGGCAAAGTCGTTATTTTGTTGCTCATCCAGCTCGGAGGCCTCGGGATCGTGACGGCGGCGGCCGGCATCGCGATGACGCTCAACATGAGGATAACGATGCGGAGTCGTCTCGCGATCGCAGCGGAAAAAAACGCCGTGACACCGGGCGGCATGGCGCGCCTCATTCGATTTGTTCTGGGCGCGACGTTCACGATCGAACTCGCGGGTGCAGCCATTCTCGCAACGAGATTCGTTCCGGCATTCGGTTGGAAGACGGGCATCTGGTATTCCGTTTTTCATTCCATCTCGGCGTACTGCAATGCGGGCATCGATATTTTGGGCGACAGTTCCCTAGTGACGTGGTCTTCGGATATTGTCGTCATTCTCGTCATCGCGTTTCTCATCATCTTGGGCGGTATCGGGTATCCCGTTTATCGCGATATCATGAGCGGACGACGCTGGAAGAAGTTTCGCCTTCACACAAAAATCGTTCTAGCGACAACGGCCGTGCTCCTCGTCGGCGCGACGATTTTGTTTTGGGTTCTCGAACGCGACAATCCTGCGACGTTAGGCAATCAAACGCCGGGCATTAAGTGGCTCAGCGCGTTTTTGCAGTCGACGACGACGCGTACGGCAGGGTTCGCAGGTGTACCTCAAGGATCTCTGACGCACGCCTCCGCGCTTCTCTCCATCACGTTGATGTTCATAGGCGCATCGCCTGTCGGGACGGCCGGCGGCATTAAAACGACGACGCTCGTCGCGTTGCTCGTCAATACGAGGGCGGAAGCGGTTCGCAGAAAAGAGACGACCATCTTCAACAGGCGACTTCCCGCCGAAATCGCACGCCGGGCGGCAACGATCGTGCTTCTGTCCGCTCTTTGGTGCCTTGCGGCATGTTTCGCCATCACCGTGACCGACCCGAACGTGAATTTCCTTGATGTATCATTTGAAGTGATGTCGGCATTCGGCACGGTCGGACTGTCGCGCGCGGGCACGGCGATCTTCAGTACCGGCGGTCAGCTCGTCTTGATCGCCACGATGTTGTTTGGCAAACTTGGACCGCTGACAGTACTCTATGCGATTGTGACGAAGCAACGTTTTGACTCGGAATTTAAGCAGGCGGAAGAACACATCATAATCGGGTAGGCAACCCGTGCGCTCGAAAAGGGTAACAGGTAAGGATAATAATATACTGAAGGAACCCTGAAAGAAACGTTCACCAAGATAGCGGAAGCCGGTGAGAGGCATCTCATAGGCTCCGAATACAATAAAGACAAGAGGGTTGCATTATGAGAAAAATCAAAGATGTCGCGGTAATCGGGTGCGGCAGATTCGGATATCAGGTGGCAATGACCTTGACGAAGGTAGGCGTCGACGTTATCGCGATCGATGCACAGGAAGAGCTCGTCAATAAACTATCCAACGACGTGACGTATGCCGTGTGCGCCGACGTTACACAGGAAAATGTACTTGCGGAGATCGGGGTAGGCAATTGCGATGCAGCCGTGATCGGAATCGGCGATCGTTCGGAAGCCACCATTATGGCGACGCTCGCATGTAAGGAGCTCGGCATTCCGTTGATTATCGCCAAGGCGAAGAATGAATCGGTCGCCAAAGTCTTGCGCAAAATCGGCGCGACGCAAATCGTCATCCCCGAACGCGATCAGGCGACGAGGCTTGCGCTCTCGCTTGTTTCCAACAATATGTCGGAGATCATCGAGCTTTCGTCATCGCACTCCGTCATGGACGTGACGTGTCCCGTATCATGGATCGGGAAGAGCCTGAAAGAGCTTGAGATTAGGCCGAAGTACGGCGTAACGATCATCGGAATTATCCGTAATGGACAAAACATGATCAGCCCGCACGCCGACGAGATTTTTGAGGAGGGAGACCACCTGTTCGCACTCGGCGACAACAAAGCGCTTATGCGTCTCACAAAAGAATTGCAAGGATAGTTCGCAACACCGTTACCCATGATCGAACAGGGAGACGGGATCACTGTCGGGAGATTCTTTGTCCGCGACAGAAAACATCGTATATCTTCAAGTCACTTCCCAAGACGAGCAGATCGGCGTCAAATCCGACATCGATCATGCCTTTGCGCATTTCGAGATTGAGAAGTTGCGCCGGATTCCGGCTGAAACACGGGATGATGTCTTCTAAGGGCGCCTCGGTGAAGAGGGCGAAATTCCGAAAGGCGTCTTCCATCGTCAGTGTGCTGCCCGCCAGCGCGCCGTCGCTTCGTCTGGTAATGCCGTTTTGAACTTCCACCGCGCATGTTCCGAGAGTATAATATCCGTCCTGAAGTCCCGTCGCCATCATCGAGTCGGTCACGAGGAGGAGTCCGTCGTTGCCTTTCATCCCGTAGGCGAGACGGATGAATGCCGGATGCAAGTGGATGCCGTCGCAGATTAACTCCGTATAGATATTAAGGTCGAGAGCGGCACCCAGTATGCCCGGTTCTCGATGGTGAAGCGGACGCATCGCGTTTCCGAGGTGCGTGACGCCCATGGCCCCCGCCTCAGCCGCATCGAACGTCTCTTGCCACGTGGCGCCGGAATGGCCAAGCATGACGGCGATATCGAGCTCGTGACACGTATCGATCAGTTCAATGGCACCGGGGATTTCCGGCGCGATCGTGATGGAGCGGATGTGACCTTCCGCTTCTTTCTGGTAAAGCCGAAGCAATTCGCGATCAGCGGGACAGATGTTGTTTATGTCGAATGACGCACTGTATTCGGGGGCGAGGAAAGGTCCTTCGAGATGGATACCTAACAGTTCAGCGCCGCTGTCGACAGTTTCGATCGCTTTTGCTACTATTCGGAGAGCGGCGATCGTCCGCTCCTGAGAATCGGCCGATATGGAGCAGAGCCAGCTCGTCGTACCTCCCTTTGCAAAAGCGTCGCAAAGCTTCGCTAAATCGGATACCGTCGCAACGTTGCAGTCAACGCCGTATCCGCCGTGCGTATGCGTATCAATGAAACCGGGGATCAGCAGGAGATCGGTCAGGTCGAGTTCCGGAAGCTGATTGACGTTCGGTTCATTGATGGAGGCTATGCGGCCGTCAATCACCGCAACATTCGCCTTGATGAATTCCCCATCCATGTACGTGTTGGCATTTTTCAGATAATGACTGCGCATTGATCTTTGCACCTCCTCCCGTTCGAGTTGTCAAGTCGCTGCTGGACGACAAGCTACTCACATGCAAGCTGACCCTCTCAAGACTTCAGCCGCCACGCGAAGTCTTTACCGTATTTCAATTGCACATTCGCGTATCGCGTATTGAAACTCAAACATCATCACGTTCAAGTTGATGCGGCTCGCCTTTAAAATTCTCGTTCTGCTCGACTGCTTTCTCAGGATCTTCTTCACTCGAAGAAGATTCCGAGTTCTCTTCACTCGCGTCTAACGCTGCCTTGTTTGCGGTGTTGCGCTTATTAACCTGCTCGCGCAGCAACTTGTAGACGGTGGCGGTGAATGGAACACCAAGAAGAATGCCGCTGATTCCGCCCAAGCCGGCACCGACGATCACGGATGCGAAGACCCAGATGCCGGGCATACCGATCGAGCGACCAACGACTTTGGGATAGACGAAATTGCCCATTAATTGTAGAAGAACAATAAGAAATAGGAGGAAAAGGAGTGCCTTATTAATGCTTAGCGGAGCGATCATGATGAAGCCGACTGCCCCGCCGATGAAAGAACCTATCATCGGGAGCAGCGCGCAAAATCCGACTGCCGATCCGACCATGGGTGCGTATGGGAATCCGAAGATCAACATTCCCACGGTGACTAATGCGCCCACGACCAATGCCTGTAACAACTGACCTGCAAAAAATCCTGCAAATGTATCACGAGCGACGGCAAGAACATGGTACAGGCGACGCTTCGCGACGGGATTAAGGAAAGCGGTGAACAGCCTGTTAAACTGCCCGCTTAACTTTCGCCTGTTGAGGACGAGATAGATCGCAAAGATGACGGTAAAGATAACGGAAACGAGTGCGCTCAATACAGATTCCGTAATCGAAAAAGCAGTGCTGCCGAAGTCGGACACGAGCTCGACCAATTTGCGCATGGTGGGCGAATCATTTGAGCTTGCGTCCCTGATGATATCTCCGATCCACGGTACGTTCTCTGTGTTTTTCTTGAGAAATTCAATCACTGTACGATATGACTGCGGCAACTGTTTGACGAGAAGGCTACCGGTTTCGATTAACTGCGGGATGATGAGATAGAGAAGCAACGCAATGAGAAGCAGCACAACGGCGATGGAGATAAACAGCGCAAGAGGCGTTCTCATTTTTTTCAAAAAACTCTTCTCTGTCTGCGGGAAGAGCATGTGCTCGAACGAGTTGACGAGCATCGTCAAGATGAATGCCAGAATGGCGCCCGTGATTAAAGGCGACAACGCTGAGAGAAGCTTTCCTGTTCCGGATAATAGTCGCTCGGAACGGACGACTATAAGCGCGATCACCCCGGCAAGGATGATCATCCTAATCACGAACAGCTTGTATGATTCCAGCTTCAACTTCATGGATTTATATTACCACGCTATGTCGCTCTTTGTGGACGACGAAGCTAAGAAGTTCAGAGCATTATTCTGCGTCTTCGCTCTTCTTGACGAGCGCAAGCTCGAGGACTTCGTCCATGTTGGATACGGTCTTGAACGTGAGAGCCTCCCTGACGGTGTCGGGGATATCTTCAATGTCGCGCTCGTTGTCCTTTGGAATCAAGACAGTGCGGATACCCGCTCTGTGCGCGGCGACGGCTTTTTCCTTGAGACCGCCAATTTGTAAAACGCGTCCGCGCAGTGTCACCTCGCCCGTCATGGCGATTTCGTGGCGGACAGGTCGTCCCGTCAGGGCTGACGCCAGCGCCGTCGCCAGCGTGATGCCCGCCGAGGGGCCGTCTTTCGGAATGGCGCCCGCGGGGACGTGAATGTGGATATCGCGTTCTTTCATGAGTTCGGGATTGAGTCTGAGCGATTCCGAACGGCTCGTCGTGTATGTGAGCGCGGCTTGCGCCGATTCCTTCATAACGTCGCCGAGCTGTCCCGTCAAGATCAGCTTGCCCGTTCCGGGCATCACATTCACTTCAATGGCAAGCGTGTCGCCGCCCGCCCATGTCCAGGCGAGCCCGGTGGCAACGCCGACCTGATCCTCTTTGTCGGCCATGTCGAAAGAGTAGCGCGGCTTTTCCAGAAGCTCGACGAGGTTGTTAGGCGTGACGCGCAGAGCTTTCCTGGCGCCTTCTTCTGCCGCTTCCGCAATGACGATGGCGGCGCGGCGGCAGAGTCTGGCAATTTCTCTTTCGAGCTGCCGGACGCCGGCTTCCTGCGTATAGCCCTGAATGATTTTCGCGAGAGCGGCGCGAGTCACTTGTAAGTCCGTCCCTGTCAGGCCGTGCTGTTTGCGGCTACGCGGTAAGAGATGCTTTGAGGCGATTTCAACTTTCTCCGCTTCCGTATAGCCGGATACTTCAATCACTTCCATGCGGTCGTAAAGGGCGGTCGGGATCGTATCGACCGTGTTCGCCGTCGTGATGAAGAGCACTTTTGAGAGGTCATAAGGGATCTCGATATAGTGGTCGCGGAAGGAGTTGTTCTGTTCCGGATCGAGCACTTCCAGCAATGCCGACGACGGGTCACCGCGAAAATCGCTGCCGAGTTTGTCGATCTCGTCAAGCAGGATCAACGGATTATCCGTGTTAACGTGGCGGATGGCTTGGATGATTCGTCCCGGCATGGAGCCGACATACGTCCTTCGGTGACCGCGGATTTCGGCTTCGTCGCGTATTCCGCCGAGCGAGAGGCGGTGGTAACGACGCCCAAGTGATTCAGCGATCGCCTTTGCAATTGACGTCTTGCCTGTCCCGGGAGGCCCGACGAAACAGAGAATCGGTCCGCGGAGCGACGAATCGCCCTCGGTTTCGACGAGCAACTTGCGAACGGCGAGATATTCCATGACGCGCTGTTTGACTTTCACCATGCCGAAGTGGTCGCGTTCGAGAATTCGACGCGCCCTCGTCAAATCATGTTGTTCCGGTGTTGTGCGTCCGAAGGGCAGTTCGAGCAATGTCTCCACCCATGCTCTTTGCGTTGCGTATTCCGGGAAATGCGAAGGTAATCTCTCGAGCCGATCGATCTCCTTTTCAATTTTCGGTCTGTGCTCGTCAGGAATCAGGGAAGCTTCAAGTTGTTCGCGCAGCAAGGCTATTTCATCGTCAGTATCGCCTTGTTCGCCGAGTTCTTCCTGAATAACGCGTATTTGTTCTCGCAGGTAATAGTCTTTCTGGTTTTTTTCGAGCTGTGTCTGTACCTGCATCGCTATTTTCTGCTCGAGCTCGGCTAGTTGGATCTCACGGTGCAGAATCTTCAAAATCATTTGGACACGATCGGCAACAGAAAATGTCTCCAATATCTGTTGCTGTTCGTCGAAGCGTATGGGGAGCTGACCTGCGATGATATCCGCAGCGTGTCCGGGATCTGTCTCGTTGCGGACAAGCATGACGGCTTCCGGTGTAACGCGTTCCGAAATGGAGGAATAGCGCTGGAACAGATCTCCCATTAAGCGCATTGATGCGTCGAGAATGGGCGTCTTGTCGGGGACCGTTGTAGCGAGCGACGTGTAGCGTACCATGTAGTGCGCTTCTTCAGTTACAAATGTTTCAATTTCAACGCGCTCCAGTCCGTAGGCGAGCACCTTTAACGTATCGTCCGGAAGCTCCAATACTTGGCGGATGAAAACACGCGTCCCTATGCGATAGATTTGATCAGGGTCGGGCCAAAAAGCTTCTAGTGTCATTTGGCTTGCCAGGATGATCTCGTGGCGACCGTCCATAGCGTATCTTAATGCCTCAATCGACTGTTCCCTTCCTACATCAAACGAAAGAAGAACACCGGGATAGATAACCATGCCGCGCATGGGAATGAGCGGCAATACGCCGCCCGCCGTCCGATGCGGATAACGGAAGATACGTTTTGAAGAGCGTGCCACCCGCTTGTTCGGACGCTTTGCGTCGTTTTCTCCGTTGTTCTCCGGAACGTTTTCCGAGTCATCCTCATCCCGGCGCTCGGCGGCGTTCGAGTCACGGTCGATTTCCTCATCGTTTACGTCGATGTCATCTAAAGAAGAGATGTCTTGTATATCTTTGTCTTCTTCTGTCATATTTTCATCCTCCCGACCTGTTTCTGCGAGAAGCCGTTAAATGCCTTTATCCGTTTGTCTGTGCCCTTTGTGTCCGCATCCAGTTGATGACGATCAAGTCATCAACCAGAACTTGCGTATCGCCCGTCGGAATAATGACTTCGCCGTCGCGTTCAAGGAGAATGATCCGCTCATTGGCATGAAGCTTCAGGTCGCGAATGAAGCGGCCTGCGAATCGGTCGTCTTCTTTGACAGTGCGTTCGGTCAGTTCGATTTGGTTAAGCTCCGGATTGTAATGCAGTGCGCTGAGTGTCAGGCTGTCACCTTCTTCGAAAACCGTTTGGCCGTTCGGCATAAACTGTTCGCCATCCCTCTCGACGAGCACCACACGTATGTCATTCGGGAGGAAAACGTCTTGCAACATGCGTCCGATCCACGGATGATCCTTGTAGATCTCCGACATGACAAAGTGTAGTTTTCTCTCTTCCTCATAGTCGGTGAATGTTTTCATAACATCGCCATGAGGGTCGTACATTTTCGTTTTGACAGCAACCAGAGGCATGAGTCCGCCTTGGAAGGCAAGCGACAGCAAGACAATCGTGAAGATAATGTGGAATAAGTCGTTTTGCAGTGTGACGCCGCTGCTGACGGCAACGATCGCGAAGACGATACTCGCGGCGCCTCGAATCCCCGCCCACGAGACGACGAGCTTTTGCCGCCAGTAGGATCGCTTCGAAAGCGACAATAGCCCGATCACGCTGACAGGTCTCGAAACGAAAGTCATGAAAAGCATGATTGCCAGCGCATAGGGGAACGCCTTGATGATTCCCTGTACGTTGGACAAAAGGCCCAGGAGAAAGAAAATCAGTATCTGCGCGAGCATGTTGATTCCGTCGAAAAACGCCACCAGAGAGCGTTTTGACGGGAACTCCTGGTTCCCGAGCACGATGCCGATCACGTAGACGCTCAGGTAACCGTTTCCGCCCAGAAGCTCGGCAAGAGCATAACCGAGCAGCGCGATGGCCGTCGTGAACACCTCATTGCCTCCGCCTTTAAAGGCGATGTTTTTGCGGATAAGAAAGACGAAGAGGATCGCGATAGTTCCACCTATGGCGAGACCGACGGTGACTTGCAAAAAGAGCATCAAGAAAGCTTGCCCCGCTTTGATGCCTTCGAGCATCAATGAGAGGCAGACGACGGTAAGAATGTATGAAAAGGGGTCGTTCGATCCCGATTCGAGTTCGAGCAACGAGTCCGTATTATCGCGAAGCGACAATTTGTTTCTTCTCAGAATCGAGAAAACGGAGGCTGCGTCCGTTGATCCTATGACGCTTCCGAGCAATAGAGATTCCATAAGCGGAAATCCGAGAACATAATGGACGAATATTCCTGTGATGGCTGCCGTGGTGAAGACTCCGAAAGAAGCGAGCACGAGCGCTCTGCCGGCGACCGGCCTTGCCGCGCTCCATCTTGTGCCGAAGCCGCCGTAAAACATGATAAAGATCAGTGCGATCGAGCAGATCGTGTTGGCGAATTCAAAGTTGTCGAATGATTCCAAAAGCCCCGAGCTGCCGATGATGACACCGAACACGATAAAGAAGAGCAACATGGGAATGCCGAATTTATCGGAAATTTCGCTGAGGAAGACGCTAACCAAAACAATAATACCTATGAATATTAGAGCATTTACAATCAAAACAAACTACCTCTGACAGTCAACTTTCTTAAGTGTGTGAGCCGATTAAAAGACTCTTCTCAACAGTATAGCCTGAACGCTATTTCCTTGCATAGCGGACATTGGACAAAAGATTAACTCATAAAAGATGATTCTTTAGGAAACGTCTTGATGATTTGATTATTCCGGACGGTACGTATCGTGTGCGAAAGCTCGTGTGCGAAAGCCGCTGAATGCCAAAGTAATCTGGACAGTAGAGTAGGCAATCAAGAATCGACTCAAACGCTG
>MTKW01002118.1_pt1 | contig 25298 bp, 16 predicted proteins | sample 1042761 | NCBI WGS metagenome assembly MTKW01 (sample SAMN06205366, study PRJNA360243) | anaerobic digester metagenome | biome: Wastewater treatment plant; feature: Anaerobic digester sludge; material: sludge; isolation source: anaerobic digester fed with sludge from wastewater treatment plant ...
GCATTTGTCTACGCCGGTGATGCTGAACATCGACTTGACTAACCGCTGCAATCTGAATTGTCCGATTTGTTTTGCCAATTCCAATGCCGCCGGCCGGGTGTACGAGATTACCCTTGAGCAGTTGGATCAAATGCTCGACGATGCCATGCAGTTACGCCCGGAACCCCCGTGGTGTCTGCAGCTTGTCGGAGGGGAGCCGACTGTCCACCCCGATTTTTTAGAGGCGTTGCGGCGTGTCAAGGCCCGCGGCATATATCAGGTGCAGGTCGCGACGAACGGGGTGAAATTTGCGCAAAGCGCCGAGTTTGCCCAGGCCGCCAGCGAGGCGGGGATGGATGAGGTATATCTGCAATTTGACGGGCTTGACGACGCGATGTATCAAAAATTGCGAGGCCGGCCGCTGCTGGAGATTAAATTAAGGGCGATCGAGAACCTCAAAAACGCCAATGTGCGGGTGTCCCTGGTGCCGACTCTGGTCAAGGGCTTCAATGATCATCAGGTCGGGGCGATTACGGAATTTGCCATTGATCATATTGATGCCATCAGCACGATCAGTTGGCAGCCGGTGGCGATCACCGGTCGCATCAATGAAGAACAACGGCGGCAGATGCGTTATACTACCGCGGATTTGGCTCGCGATTTGGAGCAGCAGTTGGGGTTTATAGACCGGTATCGCGATTGGTATCCGTTTTCCATAATCGATCCGTTTATTCGTTTAAGGGAAGCGACGGAAAAAAAGGCCCGTTTGCATTGTAGCGTTCATCCGCACTGCGGGTGTGCGACGTATCTGGTGGTCGATAAGCAGCGTCATACGGCGGTGCCTTTGCCGGCCTTTATTGATATTGAACCGGCGATGGACGCGCTGAATAAATACGCGGATCAAATTCGCAAGCACGGCTGGCTGAAGAAGATTTCTTTGGTGCAGGCGATGCGGGAATTAAAAAAGCACTTCAGGCCGGAACAGGTTCCCGAGGGCTGGCAATTTGACGATTTGCTTGTATTTATCAACGAGTTGCTGTATCCGTCGGAGGAGCTGTTGAAAAACAAGGCCCTCTATATGGAAGGGATCAAGAGCAGGCGATTTATTATGTTGCTGATGGCCTCTATGCACTTCCAGGACCGTTACAATTATGAATTGGATCGGTCCCGACGATGCGTGGTGTTTTATGCCGCCCCGAACAGGCGGTTCTATCCGTTCTGCACCTGGAACAGCGGGCCGTGCCATCGCTACTCTGTCGAACAGCAATTCGCCCGGCCATTGACTTGACAGGTCCAGCCGAGGGGGACATCAGGGATACTTGACTCATCAAGAGAGGTCGGTCGGCGGCTCATTTTCAGCGGCGGGAAGCGACAGTATGAAGGTGCTGCCTTTGCCGGGTTCTGAGTCCACGTGAATGGTTCCGCCGAGGCGATCCAGTATTCGCAGCACAAGGCTTAGCCCCAGTCCTTCACCGTCGGCCTTATCGCGCGCGTTAAGCCGATAGAATATTTCGAAGATTTTTTGCCGGTGTTCCGGTGCAATGCCGATGCCGTTATCTTCTACACGATAAATGCAACGATTGCCATCGCGGCTTGCGCTGATGCGTATCTGCGACGGTCGGTCGGGGTCGCGATATTTCAGAGCGTTGTCCAAGAGATTGGTAAAGACTCGACTCAGCAGCCCTGCATCGCCCAGACACGAGGGGAGTGATTCGACCGTGACCGTTGCGCCGGCCTGCTGAATCTGATAGTGCATGCTGGAAACGATATGTTTGAGCATGCGATTCATTTCCAGCGGCTGAATCCGTACCGATGCGGTTCCGATCCGCGAAATCTCCAGCAGGCCGTCAATCAGGGCCTGCATCTTGGCCGCCCCTGCATTGATAAAATAGAGCGACTCATTGATTTGTTCTGCTATCGGGGCCAACGCCTCGGCCAGCGTCTTGTCGCCGGCCTGCCGGACGGTTTGCTGCAGCGCCGTACAGGCGTTTTGCAATTCCCCGGCAAAGCCGCGGATATTGACCAGCGGCGTTCGCATATCATGCGAAGCGGCGTAGACGATGCTTTCCAGTTCTTTGTTTTTCATTTCCAGCACGTGCAGGAGCAGTTCTCTGTCCTGCTGGACTTTTTTCATTTCGGTAATGTCGCGACCGACCCCCACAATCGCCTGTATATTACCCTGGTCGTCCACGATGGCCTTATCGGCCCAGAACAGCCATCGCCAGCCATTGACCGTTTTGGCGCGCTGCTCAATGTAACACGTATGCGGATAGGTCTTCAGCTGCTGCATTTGCTCGAGGGTCGTCGGCAGATCGTCCGGATGCATCAGCGGCTCAAACGAGCGTCCCAACAAATCCTGTTCGCTTTTGCCAAATGTCCGGCAGTAGGAGGGACTGACAAACAAAAAACGCCCTTCCGCGTCGGTCCGGATGACCATATCGGACTGATTCTCCACCAGTAGACGATATTTTTCCTCGCTTTGTTCTATATCGCGGCGGGACAGGTACATAAAATAGGCGTAAAATAAATTGCCGAACAACATCGGTTCGAGCAGTTGCAGAAAATCCTCCATCGTATCCTGTGCAGTGGCCAGATGGGACCATTGCAGCGCATTGCTGAGGCAGTTAAACAGGCCCAGTACGCCCAGGCCGCCCAGCAGCAGCGCCGCATCACGCGGCACTGTTTGGCGGGAAAATCGCCTCACAACCATCCCGATAAGGCAAAGTGCTGCGGCGGCACCGAGCAAATTCAGCAGAACAATCAATCCGTCAAGCATCGCCGGAGTCCTTCTGACGATAAGCAAGCCCGCACCAGAGGGCCAGCAGGATCAAGGTGATGGTATAGCAGAGATGCTCGAGCACGTTGAATAATTGCTCCAGCCAGAGGTCTTCGCAGACGGTAAAGACGTTTGATAGCAGAAAAAAAAGCAGCGACCACAGCAGCACTGCGCTGCAGGGAAGACGAGTGACGGCACGATAATTAACCAGAACAAACAGCACTACCCCTACCGTCAAGATGCACGAGATGACCTCATTTTCCTGTAACATCGTAATCCTGCCGTATATACGAGTTATAGAGCGACTATAGTGTTTTGTATGAAAAAAGATTTTATCAGTTTCGCCGGACAAAGGCAACTTCCTGTGCACGAGGTGCCTGAGAAGTGGTTCCAGAAGGCAAAAGAGTATTGAACCCTTTCTACGTCCGGTTATAATGGTCGGTTATGGACTCAGAACAGAACACCTCAGCCGGTCTTGTACGGACCGAGAAGATTCGCGTCGTTGAGGCCGACGCGCCACTGGTGCTGCGCTGCGGCAAGCGGCTGGGGCCGATCGACGTGGCCTATGAAACCTACGGTCAGCTTTCACCGGAAAAAGACAACGCCATTCTAATCTGTCATGCCCTCAGCGGTGACGCCCACGTGGCCGGATACCACAGCCCGGACGACCGAAAGCCGGGGTGGTGGGATGTGATGGTTGGGCCGGGCAAACCCATCGACACCGAGCGGTACTACGTCATCTGTTCGAACATCCTGGGCGGCTGCAGCGGCACGACGGGGCCGTCGGAAATTAATCCGGCCACCGGCAAGCCGTATGGACTGGATTTTCCGGTTATAACGATAGAGGATATGGTTAATGTCCAAAAACGCCTGCTGGATGTGCTGGGTATAGGCCATTTGCTGGCAGTCATCGGCGGTTCGATGGGGGGGATGCAAACGCTGCAATGGGCGGTTTCATATCCGGATTTTCTAGATGCGGCCTTGTGTATCGCCACTACCACCCGGCTAAACGCCCAGTCCATCGCTTTTGACGCTGTCGGACGCAACGCGATTTTGAACGATCCCAACTTCAACGGCGGCCACTATCACGACTCCGAACCGCCCAACCGCGGCCTGGCCATCGCCCGGATGATCGGACATATTACCTATTTGTCTGAATTGTCGATGCGCAATAAGTTTGGCCGGCAACTGCGGACCGCCCGGGACTACCAGTATGAATTCAATTCCGAGTTCGCCGTTGAGACCTATCTCGATTATCAGGGTCAAACGTTTATCGAGCGTTTTGATGCCAATAGTTATCTGTATATCACCAAGGCGATGGATTATTTTGACCTGGTGCGGGACTACGGCACGCTGCGTCGGGCCTTTACCCACAGCCGCTGTCGGTTTCTGGTGGCCAGTTTTTCCAGCGATTGGCTGTTTACGCCCGCTCAGTCCGAAGAAATCGTCGAGGCGCTGGCCGCCGAAGGAAAGGACGTGAGCTATTGCAATATCGAATCCTCCTATGGACACGATGCGTTTTTGCTGGAGGCTGAAAAACTCGGGGCGTTGGTCGGCGGTTTTTTGAACAGTACGTTGTATCGCATCCGCACAGGCCATCGCGTGGTTCCCGAACACCGAGAGGGGCCAACCCAGCTCAAGATGTTTGACCGAGCCAAACGTGCGCGTGTGGACTATGAATTGATTGATTCCTTGGTTGGGCCGAACAGTCGGGTGCTGGATTTGGGCTGCGGGGACGGCAAGCTGCTGGCCCGCTTGATTCATGATAAAAATGTACTCGGCCAGGGCATTGAAATTGATGAGGAGTTGGTCATCCACTGTGTCCGGCGGGGATTGTCGGTGATTCATCGCGACATTGAACGCGGGCTGGAGTTGTATCCCAATGACGCCTTTGATTATGCCATCCTCTCGCAGACCATTCAGACGCTTCGCGACCCGAAGAGCGTGCTTCTGGAACTGCACCGCATAGCCCGCAAGGTCATTGTCAGTTTTCCCAACTTTGCCCACTGGCTGTGTCGGCTGCAATTGTTGGCAGGCGGGCGGGCCCCGCAAACCCGGCTATTACCGTTTCGCTGGTACAATTCGCCCAATATCCATGTCCTGTCGCTAAAGGATTTTGACCGTTTTTGTGCCGAGCTGGGCATCAACATCGAAAAACGCATCCCGCTGGGAAAAACCTTCCTGTGGCCGGTGCGTTTTTTGCCGAACCTGCTGGCCCCACAGGCGGTCTATGTGACCAGTAAATACCAGCCGGCAGCGGTGTAATCCATCTGCAAAACTCTGTTGCTGTGCGATAAAAAAAACGCAGGCGGAACACGTGGTTCGGCCTGCGTTTTACTCTGCCGTCACTTCCTTTTAACTCACTCGGAATCCTGATGATGGGGATGACGGAGTACTGCCTTTTCGATCTTACGTTCAAATTTAACGACGGTTTCCTTGGTGCGTTGTACGACGACGTAGAAAATGGGAATCATAAACACGCCCAGCACCGTCGCGACCATCATCCCGCCAAACACGGTGGTACCCAATGACTTTCTGGCTTCAGCACCGGCACCGGAGGCGATAACCAGCGGAACCATTCCGAGGGCGGTGGTCAGGGCGGTCATTAAAATCGGACGAAACCGCAGGCGTGCTGCCTCTACGGCCGCGTCATAAATCGAGCGGCCCTCTTCGTGAAGCTGTTTGGCAAATTCCACCAGCAAAATCGCCGTTTTGCACACCACACCGATCAGCAGCACGACACCCATCTGTGTATAGATGTTGTTGTCCATCATCCGCAGCCAGACAAACCCGACCGCTCCAAGCAGTCCCAGCGGCACCGAGAGCACAATGGCGATCGGAATAGACCAGCTTTCATACTGGGCGGCCAAAAACAGGTACGCAAAGACTGCAGCCAGCACAAACAGAAAAACGGTTTTTCCGCCGGCTTCGATTTCCTGATAGCTCATACCCGACCATTCATACCCCATCGTTTCGGGCAGCATCTGATCGAGCAGTTCCGCCACTCGTTCAATGGACTGGCCTGTCGTATAACCCATCCGAGGCGTTCCGGTGATGGTGGTGGCCGGATACATATTATACCGCGTAATCGATTGGGGGCCGACGATGTCGCGTACTGTCACCAGCGTTCGAAGGGGCACCATCTGGCCGCTGCGGTTGCGTACTTCCAGACGCCCGATATCCTCGACCGTTGCACGAAAATGCGGCTCCGCCTGAGCGATGACGCGGAATGTCCGTCCATACAAATTAAAGTCGTTGACATAGGTGCTGCCCAGATAGGTCTGAAGGGTATTAAATACCGTACCGAGGGGCACATCCATCGTTTGGGCTTTGACCCGATCCACGTCCAGATACAATTGAGGAACGGAGGCGCGAAATGAACTGTTCAGCCGGGTAATGACCGGATCGTTCATGGTCTCGTAGAGAAACGTATTGCCAACGTCCGCCAGCGCCTGCAGACCGGCTCCGCTGCGATCCTGCACGTGTACTTCAAAGCCGCCGGCAATACCCAGCCCCATAATCGGCGGCGGCTGCAGCGCCAGACAAAGCGCCTCAGGAATAGTGCTCAACCGGCTCTGCAAGCGATGGATGATTTGTTCAATATGCAATTCTGGATCGGTGCGTTCTGACCACGGCGCCAGGTTCACAAAGCACGCTCCGCCGTTGGTGGCGACCCCCATATCCAACAGTGAAAAACCGCTGATGGTTACATAGTTGGCAACGCCCTCGGTATCCTCCAAAATACCTTGTATCTGCTTCATAACCTCGTCTGTTCGCAGCAACGAGGAAGCTTCCGGGAGGCGCACACCGATCAAAATCGTGCCTTCATCTTCATCCGGCAAAAATCCGGTTGGCAGCCGATCAAAACCAATCAAAGCGACCACTGTTAAGATGGCAAACAGCAGCAGTCCGATCGCGGTTTTGCGAATAATGACTTTGACAATATCGCCGTAAATGGTGGTGGAACGTTTGATAAACCGATCGAACCAGGAAAAAAAGCGGCCGTGCTTGACTTCTTTGTTTCGCAGCAATAAACCGCACATGGCCGGGCTGAGCGTCAGTGCGGCCAGCGCCGAGAACCACGTGGCCACTACAATTGTCAGTGCAAATTGCTGGTACACCATTCCCGTGATACCGCCGGACAACACCGTCGGCACAAATACCGAGGTCAGCACCAGCGTTGTGGCAATGACCGGGCCGGTGACTTGGCGCATTGCCTTGGCGGTCGCTTCTTTGCGGGGCAACCCCTCGTCGTCAATAATGCGCACCGTGTTTTCCACCACCAGGATCGCATCATCCACGACAATGCCAATTGCCAGCACCAGGCCGAACAGGGTCATTGTGTTGATTGACAGCCCCAGCGCCATCATCACCGCAAAGGTGCCGATCAGCGAGACCGGAATGGCTGCCGCCGGGATGAGCGTTGCGCGCCAGTCTTCCAGAAAGACAAACACGACCAAGATGACCAGTGCGACCACCATCAGGAGGGTATTGAACACTTCACGAATAGACTCGCGAATAAACAACGTCGGGCTATACGGTTCGGTATAAGCCAGGCCTTCGGGAAAGTAGGGTTCCAGGTTGGCCAGCGCTTCACGGACGCCGTCTACCACCTCCAGGGCATTGGCGCCCGGCAGGGTGTAAATGGCCACTGCAATCGAGGGCTGCCCTCTCAATCGGGCATTCCAATAATACATTTCGGAGCCCAACTCGATTCTGGCCACATCCCCCAGACGTAGCAGACGTCCCTCTGAGTCTGAGCGGATAATAATCTCTCTGAACTCCTGAGGCGTGCTTAGACGCCCCAGTGTCTTGATGGTGTATTGAAACTGCTGGTCGGGCGGGCTGGGCATGCTGCCAATCTGACCGGCGGCCACCTGAATGTTCTGCTCGCGAATGGCCGCGACCACATCATCGGTGGTCAACTCGTGGGCGCGCAGACGCTCCGGATCCAGCCAGACACGCATGCCGTAACTCTTATCGCCCATTGGATTGACTTCGCCGACCCCGGGCACACGGGCCAATACATCCTTGACGTTCAATGTGACATAGTTGCTCATATAAATGTCATCATAGCGGCCGTCAATGGCGTAAAACGAGACCATCATCGCGATATTGGTCGAACGTTTTCGTGTGGTAACGCCCTCGCGAATCACTTCTTCCGGCAGCAACGGTTCGGCCTGTGAAACACGGTTTTGCACCAGCACCGTCGCCATATCTATATCGGTGCCGACCTTAAAGGTTACCGTGAGCATCATCGTGCCGTTGTCGCTGCTGCTGGAGCTCATATAAATCATGTTGTCCACGCCATTGATGGCCTCTTCCAGCGGTGTGGCCACGGTTTCGGCCACGGTCTCGGCGTTGGCACCGGGATAGTGTGCCGTCACCATCACCGTTGGCGGTGTGATGTTGGGCGTTTTTTCCACCGGAAGCATCGTCAACGCGATGGCGCCTATCAGCATGATAACGATGGCGATCACGCTTGCAAAAATCGGTCGATCAATAAAAAACTTACTGAACATAGGATGATCCTGTTAAGACATCAGGGTTTTTATTTCATATGGTTAAGCATTCAAGCCACGTTGTATCAACCTCTGTTTCCGCTTGGGGCGGGGGCGACCTTGTCCGTGGTGCTTTCAGAGGAGGTGTTCGGCATCCCGCCCGGCGGTGTCTGTCCTTCGCGAACCGGTTGAATCGGCATCCCCGCCCGGGCGATATGGAAACCGCCGATGAGAAAGGTTTCGCTGCCGTCCAGGCCTTCGGTGACCAGACGTAATTCGCCGTAACTGGCTCCCAGCTGGATATCACGCCGGCGCAGGGTATTGCCCTGGTCAACCACCAGCAGGTATTTGCCCCCCAAATCGCTCAAGACGGCCATTTCAGGAACCAAAACCGCGTTCTTTCGTTCCTGGATCGGCAAACTGACCCGCACAAACATCCCCGGCAGCAGCGTATGCTCTTTATTGGGCAGTACACCCCGCACATATACCGTTCCGGTGCGATGATCGACCGTGTTGTCCAGGAAATCAATGATGCCTGCATAGGGGTAATCTTCGTGATGAGGAAGGCCCACATTCAGCTTCATTGGCTCAGCGCCCTGATCGCCCTGAAACCGTCGCAGCAAATTGTCCTTGAGCACATATTCGCTGACATAGAAATAGGTATAAATCGGCTCAATCTGCCGCACTGTGGTCAAGACAGTCCGATCGGTGGCGCCGACCAGATTGCCCACATCCGCCAGACGGCGTCCGATGCGACCGGCAATCGGGCTGCGAATCTCGGTATAGCTCAAATTCAATTCGGCCGTATCCAGTGCCGCCTGTGCCCCCATTACCTGGGCCTGGGCCGTATCAAAGGCGGCCTGCGCTCGGGTCAAATCCTGTTGACTGACCGAGCCGCTGCGAACAGCCTTTTCGATCCGCTCCAAATCCTCGCGGGCCCGCTTCAGTTCGGTTTGGGCGGCCTTGAGAGACGCGGCGGCCTCATCACGTCGGGCCCGATACATATCCGGCTCTATTGTAAACAGAAGCTGGTCTTTTTCAACATATGCCCCGTCATCAAAGTGGATAGACTGAAGATAGCCTTCTACGCGTGCACGAACCTCGACTACATTATACGCATCGGTCGTACCGGTAAAATCGAGCGTGTCCATAACGTCGCGAATTACACACTCGCCAACCGGCAACGGAATGGCCCCGTCGCCGCGTCCTTTGGCAGCGGCCTGCCGTTTGGCAATCTCCGCCTGGCGCCAGAACCAGTACCGATAGCCGCCGTATCCGGCCGCACCCAAAATCGCCAAAACAATCAGCCATGTAACCAGTTTCTTAAGCATCTCCATAAGAGTATTCCTGTGTTGAATGAATTGAGTTGTGTACGATTTATCCGTTTTCCGAGTAAGATTCAGATTCCCGGTTGTTCAGCTCTGTGCTCTCGTGCTCCCATCCGCCGCCGAGGGCCTTGTACAGGGCGATAATATCCTGAATAATCTGTCCTTCGCTGACAGCCAGCCGATCTTCCTGCAGGGACAACGACCGCTGGACATCCAGCACGTTTTGAAAATCGGTCAACCCGCTGCGATACAGCACCTCGACCTTGTCCAGTGAATCACGTGCAGCTGCAACCGATCGCCGCAGGGCCTCGGCCCGCTGCTGTTCCTGCACCAATGCGATCATGGCGTTTTCGACCTCTTCAACCGCGCGCAAAACAGTCGCCTCATAGGCCGCTGCGAGCTGACGCGTGAAGGCTTGCTCTACCGCCACCAGGCTGCGGAGCCGGTTGCCGTCAAATAATGTCCATCGTACGCCGGGGCCGAAGCCGAATGTCCGGCTTGACCAGTTGCCCAGATCCGAAAACTGCAGTGCCTCCAGCCCCAATGTTCCGCCCAGCGAAAACGACGGATAGCGCTGTGCTTCAGCTACGCCGATCATTGCCGTCTGCGAGGCCAGCGCCCGCTCTGCACTGCGAATATCGGGACGGCGTCGCAGCAATTCAGCCGGTACACCCGTTGTCGGCAGACGCTGGATCTCGGGCATAGGGGCCGGCACGAGCAATTGATTCCTCAGCTCGCTGGGCGTTGTGCCTACCAGCACTGCCAGCCGATTGACTGCTGCGGTCTCGGCAATTCGCAGAGAGGGGATTTCCGACTCGGTATTGGCCAGATTCAATCGGGCTTGGGAGACATCCAGCTCCGGCGCGATTTCGGCGGCGTACCGATCCTGTGTCAATTCCAAAGTTTTTCGCTGAATTTCCACATTGGCCATGGCGTAGCGAAGCCGCGATTGTGCGGTGCGAAGCTCGGTATAATTTCGCGCCACCTCGGCGTATAAACTCAGACGCACGTCATGGTAATCCTCGATGCTCTGTTCCAGAGTCGCCTGGGCCGATTCGACCGACCGGCGAATCCGACCAAATAAATCCAGCTCCCAAAATGCATCAAAACCGGCCGAATAAAGGCTGTATTCCTGGCCAATGCCGGTGAGGCTGTTGGCGCTGGAACGCAAGCGAGTATAGCTGCCGGAGGCGTCCACAGCCGGCCATTGCTCGCCTGCGACATACGCCCGCAGTGCCCGCGATTGTTCAATGCGTGCCACAGCCGCCCGCAAGTCCAGGCTGCCTGCGTCGGCCTGAGCGATCAAATCGACCAGCACAGGGTCATCAAACGTCGTCCACCACTGTGCCAGGGCGGCCTCATCCACCGGCCCGGCCTGTTCATTGCCGCTCCATTGCGACGGCATTGCCATCTCCGGCCGCACATAATCCGGCCCGACCGTACATCCTCCTGCCGTCAGCAATGCCAACCCGACGATGCTGCAGCCGCATTGTACTTTCAACGATTTTAACATTGCACAACCCTTATTGTCTTCGACCTTTCACAGCTTGCTTTCAGGTGCTATCGTTCGGATGGCGACAAGTACACCTGAAACATCTTTAATAGCGACGATGCTTCCCGTTTTGGATTAAATTCACCCAACGCAGGAACCAGAAACAGCGTTCCGATAATGGCCCGCTGAAAAAACGCCGCCGTTTTCTTCGGATGCACCGGCTTAAACACGCCGTGGTCAATGCCTTCTTGAAGAACAGCGGCCAACAACTGATTTTCTTCGTTGACATGTTTACGCTTGATGCTTTTGTCCATTTTGCAATACACCTCGGCCCGATACAAAAACTGAAAATAGCCGCGGTTTTGCGTAAAATACATCAACGACACTTCCAGAAAAGCACGCAGTTTTTGCAGCGGCGATTTAGCGGCTGCAATCGCTTGCTGTTGACGCTGACGAATCTGTTCAAACAGCCGCGTGGCCGTATAAACCATCAGATCGTCTTTGTCTTTGAAATAGTTATACAGCGTCCCGGTCGCCAGGTTGGCGGCCTCGGCGACCCGATGGACGGTCAGTTTGTCAAGCCCATATTGATCAAAGACCTGCAATACTGCCGCAAATACAGCTTCGCGGACCAATTGGTCCGCGAAAACCTGTCGTTGTTTTAAGATTTTACCCATCGCGACACGCCGTTTACTGTCTGAAAAAATGAACAGCAGTTCAACATATTGAACACCAGTTCACATGTCAAGCGAAATATCTCAAAAAACGAAAAAAAGTTTTCTGTTTCCGTCAACCTTAAAAGAAGACAAATCGGCAATCTTTTTTTTACCTATCCGGTCTTGTCCGGCCGCCAGACAGCAAAATCGGCACAGAAATAGGGGTGATTTTGATAGGATTTGACAACGCAACCCGTTATGATAGCGTCTTTTGATGCGTGATCAATCCCATCCCGGAGAGTTGAAAGATGACGACGTGTCGATTGAAAGAGATGTTGGGGGGCAATGCGTTTGCGGTCGTGGCCGAGCTGACCGGCGGAGCCGGCTATAAGACAGAGCCGTTTGTGCGGTTTCTTCAGGACTGGCAGGCGTCCGACAAGCGGCTGCCGCCGGGTTTTCATTTTGCCGGCATTACCTTTCCGCAGAATCCGGGAGGTGTCGCCAGTGTTGATCCCACCGATGCGCTGGCGGTCATGCACGCAAAGGGGCTGCTGGAGGGGCTGGATTATATCCCGCATATCAGTTGCAAGGACAGCAACACCGATGCGCTGCTCAGTACGCTGGCCGGTTACCGCGCACGGGGGGTTGAAAGTGTGCTGGCCCTGACCGGCGACAAACCGCTTGAGGCCAAAGGCGTCTTTGAGGTCGAATCGGTGGGGCTGCTGGGGATGATTCAAAACCTCAACCGTAAGGCACTGCTTGATGCCAGGCCCGGCCAATGGGACCGTGTGCATCAGTTTTATCCCGGCGCGGCGGTTTCGCCGTTTAAGTACACCGAGGCCTCGCTGATGCAGCAATATTACAAGATGGAAAAGAAAATCGCCGCCGGGGCGAAATTTCTCATTACACAGGTCGGGTGGGACTGGAAAAAATCTGTCGAACTGTTTGGCTACCTTAAAGACAACGCTATCGATATTCCTGTTCTCGGTAATGTGTATTGGCTGACCACCCGCACCCCGGCGCCGCGGCTGATGCACGACATCAAACTGCCGGGCTGCTACGTCAGCGATGCGCTGCTGGCTCGCCTGTACAGTGAAACCCTTGAGGAGCATATTGAACGCGCTGCCCAGCAGACCGCTATGTACAAGGCGATTGGGGCTGCGGGTGTCGATATCGGCGGTGTTCATGATCTTGAGATTTTTATGCGTATTCTGAATCGGGCCGCTGAGATTGGTGACGACTGGCCCCGGTACAAGGACAATCTCTGCTGGCCGGCGGAGAATGCTTTTTATCTGTACGATGACAACGGCTGTCGTGTGTCGCTGTCGGCGCCGAAGAAAAAATGCAATGAACGCTTCTTTGATCTGCTGCATCGGGCGATTTTGGATCCTGACCATTGCGGTTTTCGAGCGTTTCGTGCCACGCTGCGGGCGTTTCACGCCGATCGCGAAGGCAGTTTCAGCAACAAAGCCTTTAACGGCATCGAAAAGCCGATCAAGTACTGGCTGTTCGAGTGCGAAGAATGCGGCGACTGCTACTTGCCCGAAAACTTTGGATATTGTACAATTGGGGGATGTGAGAAGGGACTGGACAATGCCCCGTGCGGCGATGCTACGGTCGATGGCTGGTGCGGCAACAACCTTGAACGCCTGTGCATTGGCGAGAAGATTTATTATTGTGCCGCGGCTGAACCGAACGGCCGTTTGAAACTGCGCCGGCAGATTAACCGGCCGCGAAAACCGGCCCTTGAGCATACCAGTTCTATTGTGAATTATCTGTTTGGAAAGGACCATACGATGAAGCCCCCGTTGATTGCGATAGGCGAAGCGATTCACGCCTCGATTCCCAAAACAGGACAGATTATGCGCGAGCTGGACGCCCTCGGGCCGGACGCCTATACGAGCCCCAGCGGACCGCTGGATTATATCCGCGCCTTAATCGAACAGCAGGCCGAGGACGGCGCTGCCTACATCGCCGTTAATCTTGATGCCTTCGGCGAAAGCGATCCCCACCAGGCGGTGCGGATGATGGTTCAGTATGCCCGTTTGGTGCGCCAATGGGGTAAAGGGGTGCCGTTGTGTGTGGACAGCAGCAACGATGAGGTGATTAAAGCCGGTCTGAAGGAATGGTATAATACCGATCAACCCGTCAAGCCGCCGCTGCTGAACTCGATTAAGGTCTACACTGCCGACGCGATGATGCCGCTGAAAAAAGAATACGATTTTGCCTTCATCGGCCTGCTGGTCAGCGAGGATAAACCCACCGGTCCGGGTGGTTCGCATTCGGTGGAGGAATTGTTTAGCCTGGCCAAAACGCTCTATAACAAAGCCATGCAGTACGGTTTTAAGCCGGAGGAGATTTTCTTTGACTCGACGGTCTTTCCGATTGCCATCGATATGCCGATGGACCCGGGTGTGCCGGGCTATACCTATCGGGCGTTTGAGACGATCAAACGCATCAAAAGCGATCCGCAGTTGAAACACTGCCATTGTTCGCTGGGCATCAGCAATTGCTGTCGCGATTTGCCGGGCCGCAAGATCGGCATCTGTCGGGCTTATGTTGCCAAGGCGATGGAATACGGCCTGGACGCCGGCATCGTCAACACTGCCCATCATTACGGCCTGAAAGATCCCGACCCCGAACTGCTCGAACTCATCGACGTCTATGCCAAGATGGACGGCTCACCCGAACGGCTTAATGAGGCGATGAGGTTGATGAGCCAATTTTGTGCCTCAACGCGAAAAGCATAATGGCGGGGTGACGGCCTGCCCGGCAGATCGCCGCGAGGCAGACGCGTTTGTGCGTTTTTTGTGACCTCCCATGTGGATGATGACGCCCTTGGGGGCGTTGGCCCCCAAAAGAGGCAAAAAGTGTCAGTGTTTTTTGGGGGTTTAGGGGGGCGTGTCAAATTCGATTTTGGAGGCCCCCAGCAGCGTACCGGTGGCGTAGGCAGCATCGACAAGGGCGATTTGATAATCAGCCAGGGCGGCGATTTCCGCGCGTTGGGCATCGGCCAGTTGTGTTTGGGCTTCCAGGACGTCGGTGCTGGTGCGCTGGCCTACTTCAAACTGCCGCAATTCGGCCTCATAAAGACGAGCCTGCAAAAGCGTATTCTGGCGGCCGGCCAAAATGCGCTGCCAGGCGGCTTCAAGGGTGTCGATGGCATTGAGCACTTCCACCTCAATCAGCGAACGGCGGCTTTCCTTATCGGCCAGGATCTGTGCCCGCTCATAAAACGCGCCGAGCAGTCGGCTTTTGGCCGCTTCGTTGCCCAGAGGCACGACAACCTGGACGCCGAGGCGCTGATCGGCAAACCGATTCTCGCCGAACATATCGTAGGAGGCGCTTCGTGTGGCCCCCAGACCGGTGATGGTGTAGGTGTAATCCAGATTGACCAGCGGCAGCGCCTGATTGCGAAGATAATCAATGGTACTGACCTGCCGGGCAAGCTGCAGTTCGGCCTCGAGCAGTTCGGTGCGGTTTTCCTCGGCCAGACGTATCAGCGAGGCGGGCTCCAGGTCGTAATAAACCGGATCCGGTGCGGTTTCCAGTCGAAGGCGAATGGGGGAATCGGGCAAAAAGTCTGGTTGCTGCAGACGCTGCTTCAGTTCGCGCTGGCGGATGCGCGTATCGTTTTCGGCCAGAATTATCGCTTCAATCTGGGTTGCCAGTCCCGCCTCGGCGCGGAGAATCTCGATAGGCGCGTGTGAGCCGGCCTGGACAAACCGTTTGGCCCGTTCCAGTTGGGCCTCGGCCAGGGCATACTGCTGCTGGCGGACGGTGAGCACTTCTCGCGCGGCATACAGATGCCAGTACGCCCGTTCGATCTCAGCCAGTATGCGGATGATTTCCAGTTTTGTCCGTACGTCGGCGATTTTCCGATTGTAGCGTGCTACGCGGATCGAATGCAGTGTGTTGCGTCGGCCGGCGTTGCGCAGCAGCGGCTGACTGATGGAGGTGAGAAAGCCGCTGCTGTAGGCGGGATTGAGGATGGCGAAGGTGTTGTTGGTTTTGCTCCAGTAGTCGGCCATGGAAAACTGAAGTGTTCCGCCGGTTTGCAGCGGCATCTGAACGCCCAGACTGGTTTGTGTGCGTTCTTCTTTAGAGGCGTTCAAGAGGGTGGGTGTGGGCGAGTCGGTTTTGGTGTAATTGACAGTGCCGGAAAAGGCCGCCTCAAACTTGGCTTCTTCAGCCTGGACAGCGGCTTGGGTGATTTTCGGGCTGATCAGGGCCGTCTGGATATCCAGATTGTTTCGCAGGGCCATCGCCCGGCACTGCTCAAGAGTTAACGTGACCTGCCCGTCGTTCGGGTCGGCAAACAGGGGCGCCGGCGTTGGTTCGAATGTGTCAAGATGCCGCCCTTCCGGCAGCGGCATGGGGGCGATTTGGCTAAACGGCTCCGGTTCAAAATGCCGCTGGTACGGGTCGTCCGGTCCGCAGCCGTACAGACTCAGTGTGCAGAGCATGAGTATAAGCGCTGAAGAATATCGCATAGTCACCCTGTAGAACTTGCATTTACCAGTTGGCAGTTGGCATTCACCGTTTGACGTTCCGTATTCGTCATTTGCCGTATTTGAGGTTTGAGCGTCGAAAGTGAAGATTTTCCATCGCCCCTTTCTTCTCTGTCTATTCATGCTATTCATGGCGCAGGGCCTCGATGGGGTTTAGCCGTGCGGCCTTCATTGCCGGGAACATACCGAAGACGATACCGACGCCGCCTGAAAAGCCAAATGCCACAGCGATAGCCCAGCCGGGGATTTGCGCCTGTTCCATCAGCGGCGCGGAGTTGGCAATGGTGCGGGCCAGCAGTTGCCCCAATCCGACGCCGAAAAAGCCGCCGATCATACACAACACCACCGCCTCGACCAGAAACTGGGTCAAAATTGCCCCCGGTCGTGCCCCGACGGCTTTACGCAGGCCGATTTCACGGGTGCGCTCCGAGACCGAGACAAGCATAATGTTCATAATCCCTACCCCGCCGACCAGCAGCGAAATACTGACGATTCCGGCGGCCACCAGCGTGATCATTTCCATGACCTGCTTGAAGCGGCGGACTTCGCTTTCCATCAAAAACACGCCGAAGTTGTCCGGATCGCCGGGCTTGAGGCCGCGGGTTTGCCGCAGAAAAAAGCGTATCTCGGCCCGTGCCTCTTCGGCACGAGTCGAATCTCGACAGCTTGCCATCACTCGAATCCACGGCCTGTAAAGCAGTTTGGCGGCGGTGGTATAAGGAATGTAGGCGTCCAATTGCTCGCCTGCCTGGCCGAACAGCATCGCGTTGTTGGGTTTGTCATCGACCATGCCTGCGACCACATACGAGTTGCTGCCGAGTTGGATGATTTGCCCGGCGCAGTCTCGATCCATCCGGAGTTTGTCGCGAAGCTGCGTGGTGATGATACAGACATAACGGCCCTGAGTCTCATCGAGCAGTGAGAAGGGGCGGCCAACAACGATGGGACGGTTTTCAATCTTGAACCAACTGGCATCCACTCCCGTTACCGAGACCGCATCGACGGTGTGTTCCATAAACCGTCCCGGCAAACGGCCGAGGGAGGTCATCAAAGACAGATATTCAACCGACGGGCAATGTTCAAGCAGGCCGTCGAACTGTTCCGGCTCAAAACGAATCTGTTCATAGGCGATGTTTTTTTGCCGACCGGTCTGGGGACGTTCCGGCCAGATAAAGATTTTGCGCGTGCCGAACGATTCGAAGTTTTCCAGAATCCTGCGATTCATCCCTTCCAGGGCCGCGATGACCGCCGCTACCGAGGCGACACCGATGATAATGCCAAGCGTTGTGAGCAGGCTGCGGGTTTTGTTTACCCAGATTTGCCCCACAGCCAGCAGGGCACTTTGCAGAATCAGTCTGGCCAGATACAGCGGAAACAGCAAGAAATCTTTCATCGCGCCGCTCCTTCTATGCCGAGGCGATGGCCGTCTTGCCGGGTCATATCTTGCTCGGCGGACAGGTCGCTGACGATTTGGCCGTCGCGCATTCGCACGATCCGCCGCGCCCGGGCGGCGATATCCGCTTCGTGGGTCACTATAATGATGGTCTGTCCCTCGGCGTGCAGTTTTTCAAACAGTTTCATGATGCCCTCGCTGGTGGCCGAGTCGAGGTTGCCGGTCGGCTCGTCGGCCAGCAGCAGACTGGGTTGATTGACCAAGGCACGGGCGACGGCAACGCGTTGTTTTTCGCCGCCGCTGAGTTGGTTGGGTTTATGTCCGATTCGCTGGCCCAGGCCGACCCGATTGAGGGCCTCTTTGGCCATCTGGCGCCGTTTCCAAAACGGAACATGTGAATAAATCAGCGGCAATTCGACGTTTTTCAGGGCGCTGAGCCGTCCCATCAGTTCAAACGATTGAAACACAAACCCGATCTGTCGATTGCGGATATGGGCCAGTTGCCCCTCGCTCATTCGTGTGGTGTCAATGCCGTTAAGGCGGTATGTTCCCTTGTCAGCACGATCCAGACAGCCCAGCACATTCATCAGGGTGCTTTTACCCGAACCGCTGTGTCCCATAACCGCGACGTATTCGTTGGCATAGACGGTCAAATCAACGCCGCGAAGCGCTCGCACCTTTTCGGCGCCAATGATGTATGTGCGCTCGAGTTGATGCACCTCAATCAACGGGCAGGGTTTGCTCATTGCTGACCTCGAGGGGGACGGGGGTTGTCGCGGGTGTTTGGTTCAATGACGGCGACTGCGTCGGTTTTGTCCTCTTGGCGGACATTTGCGTCGTGTCGGAGGGTCTCAAGAATATTGTACGGACCGACGATGATGCGGTCACCCTCGCTGAGGCCGTCGCGGATAAGGGTGTGGGTCAGATCGCTGGGGCCGATGGCCACCGGCGTGACGATTGCCTTGCCGTCGATAAAGCGAAAGACCACCGGCGTTTCGGTTTTGTGGCGGTTGACCAGCGGATTGTCGTCGCGAATCGCGGCCGGCAGGATGTCCACCTCATAGCCCAGCACTGCCTGGGTGGGCACCTTCAGGACACCGGTGTGACGTTGTGTTTCTATAGCAACCGTGCCGGTCAGGCCGGTATAGAGTTTTTGCACGTCGCCGCTTAAGAGGATTCGTGTGCGATAGTATTTTACGCCGGTCGATGAAAATCGATGCGTCAGGGCGATAGACTCGACTGTGCCTTCAAACTCCTCGTCCCAGAATGCCTGGACGCGAACCCTGGCCGGCTGGCCAATCCGCAGCATACCGACGTTGACCTCATCCACCTCGGCCACCAGCATCATTATGCCCAGGTCGGCCACTTTCATAATGACGGTGCCGGGGTTGTTCATCGTGCCGGTCATCACGACCTCGCCGACCTCGGCGTTAAGTTGTGTAACGATGCCGTCAATGGGCGAGGTAATGGTGGTGTAGCTGAGTGTGTCGCGTGCCTGATCGACGCGGGCCTGGGCGGCCTGAAGGTTATGTTCCATGACAATGAGATTCAGCTCGGCGGCGGTGATGTTGTGGGCGGCCGATTCATATTGGGCATTGAGTTCAAGATATGAGAACTCGGTTTGCTCGAAGGCCGCCTGACTGATGTCGCGACTTTCACGTAAAAGTTTTTGGCGTTCGTATTCCAGTCGGGCTCGATTGACCGTTGCGGCCAGACCTTCCAGTGAGGCCTTTTGGGCGGCGATGCGGGCCTTTTCCACATCAATCTGGGCGTGTTGGGCGTCGCGGGTCGCCTCGGCGCTGCGCAATTGGCTTTCCATATCGGCGGCATCCAGTTGCACCAGCACCGACGGCGGGATTGGCACAGGCGCTGATGGGTCGCCTTTGGTAACTTGGGCGCCTTCCGGATAGGGCAGTTCCAGAATACGCCCTGATATCTTGGCGCTGATTTCGACCTCCGTTTTGGGTTCGATCTGCCCGGGTGCACTGACGACTTCTACAAATTCGCCCCGTTGGACCGTTTCCAAACGCACCACGGGTCCGTTGGTTTGGTTGGCCTTAAGGGTGCGGTTTTTTTGGAATGCGATCAAGCCGATAAAGATTACAATGGCAATACCAATGCCAATACTGAGTTTTTTCACGGACATCCTTTCGATAAACGGTATCCTGTATTTGCCCTTGGAGTCGATTCAGGCGACAACCTTATTTTAGTCCCCCCCAAAAAAAATCCGAGAGTTTTCATATTTATAGTAACACCGAGGAACGGCTAAACGTTACCGTTTTTTTTAAAAAATGAATTTTGGGCGTTCTTTCTTGCAAAATGACAGATTATGATCATATTCGACGGTCACATACCAAATGCAAGTTTATTGTTACGCGGTGGAAGTTTTTATGGCAACGCGGCGGTACAACAAAGAGGCTATGAATAGGGCGTTTGATCTCGAAAATGCCGTGGGGCGATGGATAACGTCGTCCCGTCTGCTTGAGGGGGTAAACGGGCTGTTGCTGGCGGTCTCGGGCGGGGCCGATTCGGTAGCGTTAGGGGTTGTGCTGCATCGTCTTGCGGCTGCCGGTCAGGTCAAGGGGCGACTGGTCGTCGGACATGTCAACCATAGCCTGCGCGGCGAGGAATCCGACGCCGATGCGGAGTTTGTGCGACAATTGGCTGAGCAATTGGGCCTTGGGTTTATGAGCCGACGGGTGGATGTGTTGGGCTATGCGCAGCGGCACAAACTGTCGATTGAGACTGCCGCGAGGTGTTTGCGGCTGGGGGCGCTGTCGGCAATGGCTCGACAGGCTGAGTGCGAGGCAGTTGCGACCGGCCACCAGGCCGACGACCAGGCCGAAACCCTGGTGCATCGGCTACTGCGCGGCACGGCTCTTCGCGGGCTGTGCGGCATCCGACCGATGACGATACTCTATGGTCGACGGTTTGTCCGTCCGCTGCTGACGGTTCGGCGTGAGGATATTGAGGCGTATTTGAGCCATCGCAATCTGGCGTGGCGTGATGATGCGACCAATCGGTCGTGTGCGTTTACGCGAAATCGCATTCGCCATCGGCTGCTGCCGGAACTGCTCAAGGGCACGCCTGACGGGGTTGATCTGTTGCTGCGTCTGGCCGAGCAGAGCCGACAGGCCCAACAGCGAGTGGAGACCAAAGCCAATTTGCTCAGCCCCATCGCGAAGGGCGAGCACCAGCTGACCTATGACCGCGAGTCGTTTGACCGCCAATCGCCGTGGGTGCAGGCCGAGGTGATCAGTCGGGCGATTTGTACACTTGGCGGGGGATTACGGGATGTGACCTGTCGTCATTATCAGGAACTGATGGCCCGCGCTGGGCGTTCAGAGTCGGCGAAAATGACCTGGCCGGGCGGGGTGTCGGCGGAGGTGGAGGCAAAGACGCTTATGTTTTCGAAATCTGCTGAGAAAGTTGCCCTTTTTCCTGCCGAACCGGTGGCGGTACCTGCAGGAAAAGTCGTTACTTTTGGTCCTTATGAAATCCAGACTTGTTATATTGATTTTATGGACAAAACGTTTTCTGATTTCCTGCACACCAAAGCCATCGGAACCGAATGGCTGGATGCCGAGCGGATTGAGGGTTCGTTAATGGCGCGTTCCATTCGGCCGGGCGATCGGTTTTGGCCTTTGGGGTTGGGCGGTGAGAAGAAGGTTGCCCGCTTTTTGCAGGATTCTCAAATTGATAAAGCAAACCGAACACGGGTTTTTGTGTTGACTGATGCAGTTAAAATCCTCTATCTGGCTCCATTACGCCTTGATGAACGGGCAAAAGTGTCAGGCCGAACAAAAAAAGTACTCCAAGTTGCCGTGTCGTGTCCGGCGATAAAAGTTTTTGAGGGTGTAAATACCCAGCTGTGATTTTGGGCAAAAAATCTTGACAGGCGGAGAGGTTGGCTCTACAGTACAGACTTTGTGAATCCGTATGACTGCGGAGAGTGTATGCAAAAAGAGTGTTAACGTCTTTCGAAAAGGAGATTTTCGATGGCAGCAAAGGTTGCAATTAATGGATTTGGACGTATTGGTCGGGCGGTTGCGCGTCTTATTATGGATCGCAAAGACCTGGAATTGGTCGCAATCAACGATCTGGCCGACAACAAGAGTCTGGCTCACCTGTTTAAGTATGACACTGTTTTCGGGCCGTGGAAGGGGACGGTGGAGGCCAAAGAAGACAGCATTATCATCAACGGCAAGGTCATCAAGGCGCTGGGTGTCAAGAATCCGGCCGAGTTGCCGTGGGGTCAGATGGGCGTGGATGTGGTCGTTGAATCGACCGGTATCTTCCGCGAGAAAAGCTCTCCCAAGGGCGGGTACGGCGATCACGTCAAAGCCGGTGCCAAGAAGGTGGTTTTGACCGTTCCGGCCAAGGACAATATCGAGGCGACGGTGGTGCTGGGCGTGAACGACGATATCATTACCAAGGCCACCCAATTTATCTCGAATGCCAGCTGCACTACCAACTGTCTGGCGCCGCTGACGAAGGCCCTGAACGATGCGTTCGGCGTGGAAAAAGGCCTGATGGTTACCGTGCATGCCTATACCAACGATCAAAACGTATGTGATCAGATTCACAAGGATCTGCGTCGTGCACGTGCTGCGGCGCAAAATATTATTCCGACCACGACCGGTGCGGCCAAGGCGGTCGGCAAGGTCATTCCCGAACTGAACGGCAAACTGGACGGCTATGCCCTGCGGGTGCCGGTGATTACCGGAAGTTGCGTGGATTTGGTGGCCGACCTGAAAAAGGAAGTGACCAAGGACGAGGTCAACGCCGCCGTCAAGAAGGCCGCCGAAGGCCCGCTGAAGGGGATTTTGGCCTATTGTGATGAGCCGATCGTCAGCAGTGACATCATCGGCAACACCCATTCGAGCATTTTTGATTCGCTGTGTACGATGGTGCAGGGCAAGACGGTTAAGGTTGTCAGTTGGTATGACAACGAGTGGGGTTATTCCTGCCGTACCGTTGATATTATCGAAAAAATCGCAAAAATGTAAGTCGTGAATTCGCCCGTTCGGGCGCGATGATTGATATGGATTTAAAAGCCCGCGCCTGGCCGCGGGCTTTTCTTGCTTACAGATGCAAAGCCAACGTTGTTTCGTCGGCGTTACAAAGGATTGTTTGAAAGGGGATTGATATGGCCAAGAAAACGGTTGCAGATATTGATGTAAAAGGGAAAAAAGTGCTGATGCGGGTGGATTTCAATGTTCCGTTGGACGACCAACAGAACATCACCAACGACAACCGCATTGTGCAGGCGCTGCCGACCATCAAGCACGTGCTGGATCACGGCGGCGCGGTGATTTTGATGAGCCATCTGGGGCGTCCAAAAGGCGAACCGGACCCCAGGTATTCGTTGGCGCCGGTTGCCAAACGGCTGGGTGAATTGCTGGGCAAACCGGTGCTGTTTGTCAGTGATTGCGTTGGGCCGGAGGTGAAAGCCAAGGCCGCTGCACTGAAGCCGGGGGATGTGCTGCTGCTGGAAAATCTGCGGTTTCACAAAGAAGAGACCATCAAGGACAAGGCCGCCAAAGAAGACGCTCAACTGCGTCAGGCCAAGGATGCATTTGCCCGGCAGCTTGCCGAATTGGCGGATGTGTATGTCAACGATGCGTTCGGTACAGCCCACCGTGACAACGCCTCGATGTACACCGTGCCGCTGATGATGGAAGGCAAAGACCGGGTCATCGGCTTTTTGATTGAGAAAGAGCTGAAGTATCTTGGCGAGACGCTTGAGAATCCGGAGCGTCCGTTTGTGGCGATTTTGGGCGGGGCCAAGGTGTCCGACAAAATCGGCGTGATTGAGAACCTGATGCGCAAGGTCGATTGCATTCTTATCGGCGGTGCGATGGCGTATACATTTTTCAAAGCGCAGGGCAAAAGCGTCGGCAACAGCCTGTGTGAGACGGATTTTGCCGACAAGGCCGCCGAGTTGCTCAAGCAAGCCGAGCAGATCGGCTGCGAAATCGTTCTGCCGGTGGATACAGTGGTGGCCAAAGAATTCAAGGCCCATGCTGAGCACAAGGTCGTCGAGGGCGACATCGAAGACGGCTGGGAAGGACTGGACATTGGGCCCAAGACGCAGACGCTGTTTGCCGAGAAGGTAAAAAGCGCAAAGACCATCGTCTGGAACGGGCCGATGGGCGTGTTCGAACTGGAGCCGTTTGACGCCGGCACCAAGGCGGTGGCCTTAGCGGTGGCCGAGGCCACCGACAAGGGCGCTCGCAGCATCATCGGCGGCGGCGACAGTGCCAGCGCAATTGCTCAGCTCGGCCTGCAGGATCGGGTCAGTCATATCTCCACCGGCGGCGGCGCGAGCCTGGAGTTTCTCGAGGGCAAGAAGTTCAAATGTCTCGAAATTCTGGACGAGAAATAACTGCTCCTATCAAGAGACACAGATTGACACGCGATTGACACAGAGGAACACCCCATAGACGCTGTGAAATCGGTGCCAATCTGTGTCCGAAAAAAAACATTGAAACGATGAACAAACACAGACTGCCAAAGGCCGGGACATTTCAGATTGTGCCGTCGGTGCTGAGTGCCGATTTCGCCAATCTGGCTTCGGAAATCGCGCAGGTCACGGCCGTCGGGATCGAGGTGGTGCATCTGGATGTGATGGACGGGCACTTTGTGCCGAATCTGACCTTTGGTCCGCCGGTGGTGGCCTCCATTCGCAAGTGTACCGATGCGGTGCTGGATACCCACCTGATGATCACCCATCCGGAGACATATGCGGAACGGTTTGCCGAGGCCGGCAGTGACCACATCACCTTTCATATCGAAACCGTCAGCGACCCGAAGGCGTTTGTCAAGACGCTTCGCGGGCTGGGGGTCTCGGTGGGGGTGACCTTAAATCCCGCCACACCGGTCGAGGCGGTTAAAGAGGTCGCGCCGTTGTGCGATATGGTGCTGGTGATGACGGTCAATCCCGGCTTTGGGGGGCAGTCGTTTATGGACCAGGCGGCCCGCAAGTGCATTCGTCTGCGTCAACTTGTCGGGCCGGAGGTGCGAATTGAGGTGGACGGCGGCATCGACCCGACGACCATCGGTACGGCCAAACGCTACGGGGCCGATACCTTCGTGGCTGGCAATGCTATTTTTGGCACATCCGATCGCGCTGCGGCTATCGCGGCACTGCGAGGGGCGATTGAAAAATAAATCTCAAACGGGTTTGGCAAAAACCGCAAAGCCCATGAGGGGCGTGAAGCAGACATAAAGAAAACCCCTTTGCGCACAGGGTGTCCTTCATGGTCAAATGTGGTAAAGAAAATGATCGCTATGGCAAAAAATAAAAAAGCAGGGTGGGATGGATTTTCACTCAAACCCCGCAAGGAGATGCCTGAAGGGTTGTGGCTGTCGTGTCCTTCCTGCCGGAATATGCTGTATCGCAAAACTGTCGATCAGAATCTCGGCGTTTGTCCGGAATGTTCTTATCACTTTCGAATTGACGGTCCGACCCGCATCGCTCAGCTTGTTGATGAAGGGACTTTCGAAGAATTGGCGCAGGACCTGGCCAGCAGCGACCCGCTTTCGTTCGTCTGGGGTGATAAGCAGTACAAGGAACGCATCAAAGCCGATCCGGACAACAATCGGGCACACGAGGCCCTGCTGGTTGGTAAAGCGTTTATTCGCGGACGCGGGGTGATG